>Ga0115004_10000864_pt1 | contig 24144 bp, 10 predicted proteins | sample ArcticOcean_MG_C_10_FD_88737 | JGI IMG/M metagenome (GOLD analysis project Ga0115004, IMG submission 88737) | Marine microbial communities from western Arctic Ocean - ArcticOcean_MG_CB11_90 | ecosystem: Environmental > Aquatic > Marine > Oceanic | place: Arctic Ocean: Canada Basin | collected... | reverse complement strand
TAGAACCTGTAGGTATCATTGATAATTCGTCAAGTTTATCTTGAACATTTTGCTGAGGAGCAGGGGGTTGAGAATCATCAGCTAATGAATTATACCCCATCATTGTATCATACTCAAATGGGTTATCAGCATCCGGTGCATAAGATGAAGCTCGACCTTTTTTATCAATACCCAATGAAGTTCCATCATTATACGCATCATCTTGAGTACCAAGGATTAAATTTCTTACTTCATCATTTTCATAGTTGTTGAAGTAATTTAAATTTTCACCCGATAAAGCATTATTCTCTTCTCTTATTACATTACCAAAAAGCCCTTTCTTTTCTCCATAAATATCTTCATTTAATGGTCTACTAGACATTAATGAATCATATTTTCCTGTTTCAGTATTATAGTTAACTCGTGAGTTTTCATTTACATCATTTGTAAATTGTTCTGATGTTCTTAAACCGTTTAGATTAGATTGAGAAGCATTATATAGATCTGTATTATCAAAACCATATGTATTGGGGTCATTAGGATCTATCGTTAAGTCGTAGTTATAATAACTTCCTACACGTTCATTTTGTTGTGCTTGTTTTCTTTTCCCATCTCTAAAAGCACCCTGCATATTACCATCAGAGTCAAGGTTGTTGCCAAATAAATTGTTATATTCATTACCTAATGTTTGCACTGCAGTACCAATATTAAAATCTTTATTGTTTGTAGCTATTGAACTTAAATATGCAGGAGAATTTGTAAATACATCGGGTTTATTAACCGTATTGGTTTCTGTTCCACCTTGAGCTTTTTTGTGAGTATAACCAGATTCTTTAAGTTTTAAATGTTCCTGATATGTATCAGCTTTTTGAGTATTAGACCCTTTATACATTAGATGGGGAGTAAACTCACCACCTTCTTCTTTTTTCCAACCTGCAGCATTTTTTGCAAAGTTAGCCATTTTAACTACAGATTTAGAATAACCTTTAGTATTACTCATTACTTTATTGTATGCCTCTGATACTGACATACCTCGTGATCTAGCCCATCTAGTAAATTTACCTTTGTTTTCAGGATTAATTTCAATACCAGATTTTGCAGTAAGAGTCTGAGACATTTCATCTTGCTGTTTTGTAACAGATTCTCTTTGGGCAGCTTGTGCTTGTTGAGCTTCTTGTTCTTCAGCAGCTTTTGCTTCTAATTCTAAAGCTTGATTTCTAGCAATTTCTTGTGGATTTTGTGTTTGTTCTTTATTAGATGCAGGTTCAGAAGGTTGAGATTTATTTTTTACTGCTTCAAATAATGAGATTATATCCTCTTCTTTATAACCAACTGTTATAAATGCTTGAGCGATAGTTTGAGGATCAATTTCTTGACCAACTAATCCCACAACTATATCAACCGGATCTTGCCCTTCATTGATTGAGTTAGAAATAAATTCTGTCATTTGTTGCATAGCGGGATCTACAGGTTGATTCTGCTGCTCACCTCCAACTTGTTTTAAACTTATTTTGTTTACTTTCACTGCAATGATTTTATATTATTAATATACAAATAAATCAAGAGATTTACTAATTTTATATGTTTAAGGTTAATCAATAATGTGGGTTAATATATAATTTGAAACAGACATACCTTTTGTTTTTGCATCATTATAATGCAATCTATTAAGTTTATCATAATTTTTTTCAGCTTTGTATTCCATTTCATGTCCTGAGTAAGTACCATTAACATAGTCTTTATACATCGCATTACTTTCTGTTTCCCCATCTTTCTTTAATTTAACAGGTTTATCTACCAAAGTGTTTTTAGAAGAAATAACATGTTTATTAGCCTTTCTTTCACCACCATTTTTTTCTTTAGGTAAAATAAATTTATCGTATCCTCTTTTAAATCTTACACTGTGATCTGCATCAGTTCTATTATAATGATCCATATAATAATTATACATGGCGGTGTAATCATTTCTATCTGGCAATGGCGCTGATACTCTACCATACTGTGCTCGTGCTGCAGCAACTCCTGCTAGTGCATTATCACTACGTAATATAGTATCAAGGTCAGTACTAGTTATAGAACTATCCTGTTGAGCATCTAAAATACCTAATGAACTTAACCACATGTTAGTATTTTTTTGATTTTGAACAAGGCCCGTAAGATTTTCTGTACTTTTTTCACCTCTTGGTTCAGTTAAATCATTAAAAGCAATATCATCTATAGACATTGGACCTCTTGTGTAAGATCTTCCGTATGCTTTTTTATCACCCCCATAAGTATTTTCCATAAATGCCGTCATTGTTAACAAAGCTTCTAAATTATCATCGTTACCTTGAGAACTAACTACTGTATCAATTGCATCTTTAAGATCTTTTCTTCTTTGTGTAGATACTTTATTTAAACCTTTATAAAGATTTTCTTCTCCTTCACGGTTGGTATTATACCTTGTACCATACCACATAAATTCTTCTTCATTTGCTTTTCTTGCTGCTTCAAATGCTTGATCAAATGTTCCATCATCATCCCTATCAGTAACACCCCAATTCATAGGATTTATATAATCTCCCCAAGTAGTTATTTCTTTGCCATCTTGAGCATTTTTAAATCTTGGGTCTAATATGTGTTCTCTTCCTTTATTATAAGAACCCTCACGCATTCTTGTTTGCTCTGTAAAGTTAGATGATCCACCATATTGTTTTTTTGCTAAAACAGTTCCCACTCCTGCTGCTGGAAGGGCTAACCAAGCTTTATTTATTACTGGTAAGAGTTTTTTAAGATAGTCAGACCCATGTATTTTTTTCATATGCCCCAACATATCGTGTACATCGAAATCAGGATAAGGTTCGCTTAAACCATTGGGTGATAATCCTTCTCCAGAAATAGATTTCAAATAGCCTGGGCTTTTTCTAGCAGCTTCCACATATTTTTGTAAGTTTTCTAAAGTTAAGGCTTCTCCTTTTTTAATGCCTTGATTTGCTTCTATAGAATCCATTATTTTTAAAAACCTAACTTGTTGTTCTTCAGGTTTATTAAGATACTTACTGCCAGTTTCTAACGTAGGATATTTAGAGTAACCTCTGGTACGCAAATTCTTAAAAGACTGAAGTATGGATGTTTCAGAACCCACATGCTTCACTTCATGGTCTATAATACCCTCTAAACCAAAGCTGTCTGCATCTACTTTAATAACGTTGCCCGCTGGCATATATAGACCTGGGCTTCTTGCCTCTCCCCCGGCAAAATCAACGTCAAAACCTACTTCATTTAATTTTTTTATTATTTTATTTCCATCTTTTATAATTTGCTCACGACTTAAACCTGTTGCTGCTTGTTTACGTATAATATACTCTTCAGAGTTTATCCACGCCTTTTGGTTTTCAATAGAAGAATTTAACATAGGTTTGAATGTTTCTATTGCATCCGCTTTTTTAATAGCATCATCTGTTCCATGTATAAAATTGTCTACCCATTTAGCCGCATCATCCATATATTTAGGTGCTTTTTTAGCAATAGTTTTAAAGAACGCACCAAGTTGTGCTTGTGGTAATGACTCTCCCCCATCTCTTTCAAATTGGCTTGGCCTACTTAGATCAAACTCTCCATTATTATTTGTTAATGATTTTAAATAGTTACCAGGAACTTGGTTATTAATATAAACATTTCCTCTTCCACCATCCATTATATTCGGTATTCGTAGGTTATCCAATCCAGTTTGTTGTAAATAAATTGCAAGATCATCTGTAGATACATCTCTTTCAGTGTAGCCTAATATCTTATTTACCTCATCGGAATAAGTACCACCAACCCTAGTTTTTGGATTATCCCACCATTTTGCAAGTTCAACATAATTTTTATTAGCGACTACATCATCATAATTTAGAATAACATTCGCTAATTCCTTATTTCTTTTATCTGCATTATAAAAAAAGTAGTCTGTATATTGTGTATTACCATTAGCTTTAGCTAAACGTGCATTTTCTAAAGCTTTTATATTAAGTTGTAATTCCCGTATCAAAGACTCTTTCTTTTTCATATACGGGTTGGTAATATTTAACCAATCTGATCCTAACCCTGGTATCTCTATAGAATTATCAGAATTTCTCATTGCAAGTTGATATAAAGGAGAGTTCTTGTTTGCTCCTACATATCTTTCGCCTAAACCTATATCTCCTGCGAATGCTCCCGTTCCCTTAATCATTTTTGAACCATCGCCATCAACAACACTAATATTTACATCATTGAGTAGATTAGAACTTGGGCTTTCCATTCCTCTATATACAGTTTGAAAGCCATCAGGAAAAGCATTTTGAAAGTTTGTACTTTTTGATTGTATAAATAATTCTGGAGTTCCTTGAAATGCACTTCCATCTGCATTCTTCATCCATGTTCCATTTGCTTTAGACGTTTCTTCTATTAAATTGTACTCTTGTAATAATATTTTATTATCTAAAATTGATTTATTAACACTAGTCCAATCTGCTGAACTTTTTTTAGGTGGATTAAAATAATTATTAACATACTTAGCAGCATCGTCAAGATATTTAGCTGCATCATCAATGAACTTGGGTGCTTGTTTAACTGCTGATCTAAGGAACGCACCTAGCTGTGCTTCGGGTAATTCTCCCCCTTTTTTATATGTCTTAATTTCTAATGGAGGGAGAGATATATCGTTTTGATAGAAATTCTCTGGGATCTTAACACGCATCCAGTCATTCCCTTTTAAGTCTGTTATTGGAATAACATCCGTACCAAACTCACTCTTCCATAGCTTAGGGAAGTTCCTGTAATGTTTAGTTGTAGATAACCTACTCGCTCTATTATCAGCATTACTTATTAGAGAGATATCAAAAGGTCTAGACTCCATCTCATCTATTATTGTTTGACTTTCATTAAACTTTATTATATCCTGCTTTGCTTTTATTTCAGTTTCTGATTTAAGATTTTTTAGGTAAGTTATAAAAGGTTCTTGATTCACTTCCCAATTATACCCGTTAATCTCAGCATAGCGCCTTTCTTTGGTTATTTCCTTTAGTTTTTCATATATATCGTTTTGCGTTTTGCCGTAGCCAACATCTAATTTTTTAAACAGACTTACTGGGATTGACTCATTATTTTCGATATGACTTATAAGTTTATCATAAGCTTTAATTTTTGCATTTACCCTTTCAACTAAGCTTTTCTCCGAAAGTGAAAATTTTATTTGTGATACTACATCTTCTATGTCAACAAAGCTTCCTTGACCGAATCTCATTAAAGAGTTATCATATTTTCTAACTATATCATATTGATTAAGAATTAGCGGGTCATTCTCAGTTATCATAGGTTTTGGCCACCCTTCAATAGTAAATACCGTTTCAGCTGTAGGTACGTCTAGGTATTCTTTCCCTTGCCTAGCAGCTTCTAATAAAGACTCGTTTACAAACTTAAGAGGAAGGCTTTTTGAGTTTGCTTTAAGTGTTTTTATGTCTTGCTCAGGAAAACCTTTTGAAGGGTCTTTTAAATAATCTATATCCGTTTGCCACTCTAAAACTTTTAGTGCATTGGGTTCTTCTGGGACATCCAAGCTCCTTATCCAAAAACTATGAGGTTGGCCTGGAAAGTGGTCATGCGTATTCTCCTTTGCTTTTGTTAACCCTAAAGACTTGTCTTTATAAAGATTGGTTTTTGGAGTTACCCCATTTGTTAGTGTTCCCCAGTCCATAGATCCTCCCGCAATTTCATACCCTAAAGCAGTAACCCCTACATCAGCTGCGCTCTGCAAACCTGTTGTAGGTATAATTTCTGCAGGAGATATACTTAAAGCTAAAGACTGCTTAAAATAATCATACGGAACTCTTTTATCATCAAACTCATTTAAAAGTTTTTCTACAGCCATAGCCTCACTAGGTCTAGTGTTTTTATTTTTTACTAGTTGCTCTAATATAGATTTAGATATAGTCCCGTCTTTAGCTGATACTTGCCGCTCTAACTTACTACCCGTCATAAACGATGGGTATTGGTACACTCCAGCGTTAGATGTACTCCAGTATCCTTCCTCCGTAATAGTGTTAGCTACATTGCTATCCTGATATGGGTTACCAGGCTCATACTTTTTCCCTTTCCCTTTTACTTTAGGCGGGGTTACTTCGACTGCTGGTTTAATGGCTAGTTGTCTTTCCCCAGTTAACTGCTGTAAAGGAGGAGAAGGAACAGGTTCTACACTTTTAGTTTTTCCTAACAACCTGCTGCCTCTAAACTCTTGATTTAATGTATTAAGTACGGGTCTACGAAGTTCTTTTGCTGCCCCAAGTAGCGCCCGTCCTCCCGTAGGAGCTATAGTAAGGAATAAAGCTTGCATTCCCGCATCAGACAAATTCCCTATAACTTCAGATAAGTCTCCAGGAGACAGGCTTCCATTTTCCATACCACTTAATAAAGCCTCGTCAGCCGCAGTAAGAGAAGAATCTAAACCCTTAACAGCCTCTACATAGGCTGCAGGGTTAAACATAGAAATAACACCATCGTATACATTGTGCTTCTGACCATCAAGCTCTGCCTGTGTTGGTCTTGTAAACTCAAGTTTACCCTTAGCGTTTTTTCTCGTAAACCCATTCTTACTGATATACTTCCACGCCTGCAGAGGGTTAGCCAGTATAGTACTCCAATCTGCTTTCTTTAACTCGTCAAACTCAGATAAACGATCCTCTCTAGGTGCATTTATTAAGTCTATTACAGGATTATTATCTGTAAGACCAGGTATTACTGGTGTAGTATACTCTGATGATTGAGTACTCTCAGATACATTAGCATAAGGATTAAAAGAATATTCTTCACCAAGTTGTGCTTCAGGTAATGCTCCACCATATCGCGCCATTGTAGGCTCTGTAGATTGTCCTTCGTTTTGAGCTAGCATGTTAAAATACTTATCTAACTTACTTCTCACATCCCCCTCGTTTGTTCTTATATGCTCATTACGATATTGCAACTTTTTATCTATGCCTTGCATGTGTTCTGGACCAAACTCTGCATCAAACTCATCATAGAACTGAGTAGCCTTTTTATTCTTTCTTTTCTTATCACTATTATACATTTCAAGAACTTCTTCTTTTGTATATCCCTGTTCATCATAAAACTTTTGATAATCTTTGTTTTTAAACCGCTGAAGGTACTCTGATCTAAACTTTGAATCTCCTGAGTTATAGGCATCTTGTTCCAGTTGATATTTATTTCTACTCTTCATGAATCTTTTTAAGTCCATGGCTCCCATTGCATTTAGATGACCTAGGGCTTCAGGACTATGCTGAAAATCTTCTGAATTCATAAAATTATCAAAGTCTTCAGAACTGAACGGAGTATCTCCTGCTGCATCCCATAAACCTGCGTTAAGCATACGCGCTTCGGTTTCAGCTTTAGCAGAGCTTATTTCAGCGGGTTGACCTGCATGCCACCCACTAGCCGAATCACCTAATAAGTCTTTAATCCAGTTATCATAAGGTGTCCTTTCTTCCGCAGACCCTTCTACGTCTAAACTACCATAATCTCTTAAAGCATTATTAAAGTGATCATACGGAGCATTTTCATCATACCCAAAAGCTTTTGAATTCCAAAGTTGTGAGTCACCAGCGTTGTAGGTATGCCCTAATTCGTGTGTAGTTAGGATACTGGTTGACTCAGGTACATTACCTTGTCCAAAATTAGCTCTATTTCCATACTCATCCATGGATTCACTTATCATCCAAGGATACTGTGCTATGTGAGGCATTTGAAAATTGTTGTCAATAGCAAGCTGTTCAATCTCTTTGTCAGACATCTTTTTTATATCCAACTTTGATACACCTGTTAGTTCGGAAAGCTCTTTAACGTAGCCATTTCTTATTATCGAACTAGGGGTGCTTTGAGCGGAGTAACTACCGTCAAGACCGTAGGCACTCTTTCTATCATGCTGCTGGGCTATTGCATTACCCGCCAAAGACAAAGGATTAATTTCACTATTAAAGGGATTTACTACAGGTGATCTATCCAAACCTGAACCTTTTATGTCTATCCCTCCAAAACGTGTATCCTCAAGATTTTCAATATAAGGATATTGCAAAGAGTAATCTGGTCCGTCAGAAGTAAGGGCCGACTGTTGTTGTAATCTCGCGTCTAGTTCTTCTTCTGAAGGATATTCACCTGTCACTAATTTATAATTTTCACGGTAACGGTTCCTAAAAGCAGGTGATTGAAGTTTTCGTACTAACTGCCCCTTTTCATTTGTTATATCTATTTCATTAGGATTGGCATTAGCTTCATATTCATGATGCGCAGTAACACTTGACGTTGCTGGATAGTTTGTAGTATGTTCATTATAATCTCCTACTTTATCTATAGGTTTATAAAATTCATATCCCTCTTGTGCTTTAGGTAAAGAACCGCCATATTTTGCATCATAACCTGCTTCTTTTCCTTTATCTGTTACGCGGGTTCTATTTTTTGGATTGCCAAAAATATTTATCTTATCTACTGATTTAGCTAAAAGATTATTTTCCGTGTCATATACATTAAATACTTGCTTGTATTTTTTGTTACCGTTATCTACTGATCTAGTATTCATAGTAGAATATCCATCGCTATCAGTAACCGTAGTGTCTTCCAAAAAATTGTTTTTCACCTTCTTCTTACCGCGCTTGTTTGTACTAGAATTTACTTCGTAAGAGCTATTGCTATCAACATAAAAGTCAGGTTGAACCTGTCCTACAGTACTTTCATGTGGTATTATAGTTTCTCCTGGAGGTGGAATGCCTACTTGTGCTTTAGGTAAGTCACCTCCATATCGTTTTTGATTCTTTTCAGCTTCTGCCTTTGCAGCTTTTTCAGCATCAAGTCTTTCATAATACGCAGGATACTCCAACCGGTTTAATCTGTCAAGCTCTTTTATATAACTAGGTTCTTGTCTTAATTTTAAATCATTTATAGCTTCCTCTACGAATATGCCCCGTGGTAAGATGTTTTCTAAAGTTTTTCTGTGAATTCTTTCTTCGTCATCAAGATCACGTTGGTGACTTCGTTCCTCACTAGTTAATTCAGGTATTGGTCTATTATTCCATTCTGCAATATCATCCTTATCTTCTGTATATCTTTCTCTTTGATTTTTATTCATCCCTTTCAAACCTAAAAAACTTCTTAAGTTTCTCCACTTAGGATTACCATACGGATGCTTCTTAGTATCTCTATGTAAAACAGGATATTCAATATCGGATTCAAAACCTTCTTGAGCTTTTGGTAATGCACTACCACCACACTTATGACATGTAGATGCATCATTACCACCATCTGCAGCTTTCCATTTCCAACCACAACTATTACACTCCATAGTTTTATTTAACAAACCACCACCACGTTTTGCCATTGGTACTTCAAATACTTGATCACCAGGGAATTGATAATTATTACCCGGTGTCATTAATTTTTCATTACCTAAGTTATCAGTTCCTATTACTGGAAAGTCTACACCCTCCATAGTAATATTACCTGAGTTAATAATATTATACGGGTTGTTTACATCAGGACTATCTGCTTTATATCCTTCTATAGAAAATAAATCTGATATATGTGTTAGGTATTCATTAGGTCCACCTTTTAAACCAACACTTTTTTTATTATTTTTGTAACTTGCCATTATCTAATAGATGAAACTAGTTTAGTATTATTTAATCTTAACAACATTTTTCTACTTCCCGAATCTACTCTACGTAATATAACATTGGTAAAATAATTTCTAAACTTTTTATGTTGCAACGGAGATTTAAAATAATTTAAATTAATAGGGTTTAAATTTTTAATATAGCCATTTACTTCTGTATTCCAAATTTGTTGTTCGGCATTTGTAAACTCACCCCTATCATTTGTTATATCCCAGAATTGATTAAATCTATATTTCTGTTCTACCTTAGAACATAAGATGTTAATACTATTTGTATTAATTATCGGATACGTTAACTCTAGAATTGGATTATTATATGGAGTGGGTACTAGCTCTAGTAAACCTGATACTTGTTCATTGTTGTATATAATAGCTTGATCAAAATTAAAAAACAAATCTTCCCATTTATCATCGCCACATAAGAAATCTGGATCAGGCTTATATACATAAGCTTCCATTTGATACTCCATACTTCTTACAACATTTACTGCTTGACCTGTATTTGCTACTAACTCAATTTCCCATGGATATTGTTTTTCATAATAATTAGCAAAACTATCACACCTTGAATTATGTCTCCACAAACTTCCGGTTGAATAATTAGGTTCAATAGAGTCAACAAAATAATAGTTGCAAGATACAGGGTTAGCCCAAGTAGGATTACCAACTGCAGCAATCTCTGCAGCAGTAGTGGGACATTCACCAAGTATAGTTGTATCTGCTCCATTAATAGGAGAAACGGGACATTCACATTCCACCTTTCTGCAAATTGGAGGGCGTACTACATCACAAATACCAGAAGGTTCAGTAAATAAATTTGTAGCAGGATTCGGGTATACTAATGTATAACCTGCTGGGCATGTGCATGTAGTAGCCGATTCGCAAACATCTCCCGCTACTGCTTCTGCAGCTTGACCTATTGAACCAGAAACTTGAGAGCTCATTGTAAATTGATTTGGCCCAGGTGTTCCCTCATCACACATCCAGGGCTGTTCTCCAACTAAAGTGCACTGAAAGCTACTATTTGTAGCAGCATTCATTACTGAGGGTGACTCAGGAACAAGGTCATCATCGTCACTGCAAAATACAGCAAATATTTCTTGCTTACGTGAATCAATTGCTGGATTAGGTGGAACACTTTGTAAATTATCTTCTGCCCATTCACCAGTATTAGGAAATTGATCAACAGGATAAGTAGGTGGACTATTAGCTAATACACTAGGGCTTTGAAACTCGGGCATTAATTCAACGTAATCAGGACTCCCGGACGTTCCATCTGTTACAACAATTAAAATTTGTTTAAAAGATGTATTTTCTTGTCTAGCTGGATATTGAGATGCAAAACTCGAATTAGCTTTATCATTTAATTGTGCTAACCCACCAATACCCGTTGTTGGAGTTGATACACCTATTGCAGAAATTAAATTAGTACCGGATCCTGTTGAGGTCCAGTTTGAAACATACCAATTGCATACTTGACTTGCTGGAATTGTATTAGTCATCGATAGATTACCTGGTTGCATATATCGTGTACCCCCATCAGACCAACCTTGAAATCCAAGCTGCATAGTTCCAGCATTTAATTGTGTCTGAATTAATGGGTTATCCATAAATTGACGTAACCAAACTAATTGACTTGTTGCGGCATTAGTAGCACATCCTTGACCAGTTGAACAATCAATACATGGATAATTCGTACTACTTGACCAATCCATTGCAATTACTACATCTATTAAACAGCCTTCTGTACCTGCACCCCCGGTAATTGTTGCAGCTAATTCATTTACATCAATTAATGCAGGCGAAGTAATATTTTCAGAAATTTTACACATTTCGCTAACTGCATCAAATACATATCCGGGAGGACATTGAGGAATATCCCCACCCAGTATAGTTTTTGTAGTAAAGAAATGATTTATACTTGGTATAGCAAACTCAGGATGCCAATCATGGAAAGATATCCAAGCTTCAGCTTTTGCATCATAACTAATAGTCCATGAAGCATCATCAAAATAAACAGGGTCGCCTAAAGTAATAGGAATTCTTCCTCCTATAGCATCTAATGTAAATCCTAATTCTTCGGAGTAAGTTATTTCTTTAACCCAATCACTTTTTACTCTATAATCTTTTTTCATAAAGTAAGCTATATCATCGTTAGGATCATATATTGATTGGCAACCAACACCTACTATAGGATTATCGCCTAATTTAGAATATTCTAATTCTGGGTATTGTTTAATTAATTGTGATGGTAAATATTTATTAAACCACCACTTCATACCTTTATTAGATATAGGATCTAAACCTCTACCTGCATAATGAAATATTTTACCTTGTGCCTGAGATATATAAAATAAACCCATTGGTGTATTCATAACACTTCTTAAACTTTCACATGAGCCATATTCATTTGACAAATCTGAATTAGTTATATTTTGAAAAGGTTGACTAAATAATCCTCCATCTCCTATTGTTATTTTAGTATCTAAGCTTGTTTTAAGTTCATCTAAACCTTGAAACTCTTGTGGAGATAAATATGGGAAAAATACTATTGCACCACTTTTATTTATAGGTTTTATAATACTAACTTGATTTTTAAAATCTTTATAATTAAAATTTAAAAATACTCGCCAAAAATCTTTTTTAGATTCATGCTGTGCTTGCAAAGAATATATAAGTCTTTTAGGACGACTTACATAACAATTAGCTGCTACATATGGATCGTAATATCTTGGTTGTATTTGCCCCCAATTCGTTATTTGTGTTACAAATTTAGATGGGCTTAACGACTCATCATATAAATAAAAGTTATCTATTTTTTGTATTTGAGCATGGAATAATTCTGTCAAATCATTATATTGATATACATCATATATTCTTTTTGCGGCAGTGTCTTCCCAATCTCTTTGAGCTAAATTTATTTCTGATTCAACCCAAAAATCCAAGATGCCATTAGAGTGAGTATACATATATGCATATCTCATTGCAAATGTAGGGTTTGGATCGGTATTGTTAGAATCTGACCCAAATATGGCTAGGAAAGAACCAAATGCAGTACAACTGTCTCCCCCTCTATCTAAATAAAATAGATCATTAGGAAGGAGAGCATTAAAATCAAAGCTGTCTTCAGCCCCATCACCAATCGTTTCACTAAGATTTAAAGTAGCAATAGCATTTGCTAACCTAGTCATATCAAATTTTTGAGAGTTTAACCAAAAACGTGGATATGGAATATTTACATGATTTGAATAATCATATGTAAATTCATCAGGTTGACCTAATAAATACTGAGCAAAAATTGGCATAATTACTTTTTCAGTATACCTAGTAATAAATATATCTCCCGCAAATATCGGGGTTGAAACATACTTAAGATTATTTGGACGTTCACTATCTAAATAATTTACGCAACTTCTCATTGGTATTTGTTTAATACCATCAAGTTGACCATATTGATTATCAAAATTAAATTTCAAGGCCCCGTAATAAGCAGATATTGGTCTTACTTGTGGTGTACTTGGATCTATTAAATAATCAGATGAATATGCTGATGTTCTACCTCCAATTGTAAATCTCGATGTATCTACTACTGACGGTTCAGATATAATTGAATCACCTTCTAATCCAATAACAACTGTACTTGGTCTAAATAAATTATTAATTTTGTATTTTCCACTGTCAAAAGATTGAAATGATTGCCCAACATAATTTGAGTCAGAATTTTTAAATCTCCATAATCCAGTATTTCTTTCAGTAAATGTATCAAATTGACCGGAAGAATTATATTTATAAACGAAATCTTGCTTCTTAACTAAGTTGTATATTAATTCAATAATTTCATTACCACCAATAGCAATATTAGTTCCTGTAGTTAATACTGCAACTACAAACTTCAACGGCCCAGGCATTTGTGATATGTTTGTAGTTTTATTATTAGTTATTACATATTCTCCACCCGTTCCTCCTGGCGCAACACCAACTGTACTTGTGGCAAGTCCATAAGCTGCACCCGATAATTCAGTAACTGTCCCACCCGCCCATAAGTCAGCAAGTGATGCCCATCCTTCTGTAAATTCATATGCATTTGAAACACCCTCTGCTATTCCAGCATTAATCCCAGCACCTGTTGCATTTGTGGCGGCATTTGCAGCTATTCCTAAATAATCACCATTTGCCATCCATGGTCCAGCTCCACCACTAGATCTTGTAGTACCTGTATCACCTTGAACTTGACGTATAGCATACCCTAATCCTATTATAGCAGCAACTACTGCAGAACCATTTCGTAATAATTTAAATTGAGGGTGATCTTCTGATGCTTTAAATGCTCCTCTTTGCAAACCACTTAAGTCCCCATATATTCTAGTTTCGTATGCATTTAAAAATGGTTTAGTAAACATTAAATCCGGTGAAGCAAAAGTAAATACTTGTTTTGAATAACCTGTTAACGGAGTAAAATTAGTTAGAGATTGACCAAAACTATCACAACCTTCTGTTCTATTTGATATTCCAGCAAGCACTCCATCATGAAAATATATATCTGGGCTTAAATCATTATAGGGATGATTGGCATATAAGCCTTGTACATCGCCTCCTATTAAACTTTCTGGATTGGGTATAGTGTATTCCCGCATATTTCTAAATAACCCTTTTGCCAAAATAGATTTATTTCCCTGTCTTGATCCTCTTAAAATTTCGTAACCTACCACATTGGTTAAATATGTACCATCATTATACTGTGGTTGTCCAACATTACTAAACTCCACACCTAAAAGGTTTATTAAATCTCCAGAAGTATTACTTAAATGTAATGGTGAACTACCTCCATTACCTGAATCTTCCGCTGGCATTTTGTGATGCCTTATAGGCAAACCGCATAAATCCCCCCATATATCTGGTCTATTAGTAGGGTATCTTTCAGTAGATTCCCAATATGCCATATCACCTCGTGCAATTATAAAAGTTCCATCCGCTGCCACTTCTGATAAACCTTCAGAGTTTAAAGATGCTGTATTATACACTTTAAATAATTTATCTCCGCCATCAAATGAATTAGCACCATAATCCATACTATCCTCCATAGGATTACTATTATTAGTATTTGGAAATGGTCTTGGTGCTCTACCTGGAATATGATAAGAACTAGATCTTTCACCAGTATTATATATCCATCTTATAAAAAATGCATATTGCTCATCTCTTAAAAATCCTAATTTGTTTCCTCCTTTAGCATAATATGATGAGGGTACTGAGCTTATAACAAAATTTACTTTAATGTTATTTGCTATAGGTTGATAATTAAAATCAAATTGTTCTACAGGTCCCTGTCTTAAAAGCCAATCATTAACAACATACATTGCTTGTGATTTTTCGTATGCGGGACTTCTCTTAGGTATTAATTTTAAATCTACTGATAATAGATCTCCACCTAAATAATCTATATTAATATTAGCACGTTGAGTGCTATATAAACCAACACGTTTTGCAAATGATTGACCTTGATTTCTAACAAGTATAGCAAGTTCAAAATTTTCAAATTTCTCATCTAAATTACTTATTGCGATATCTAAGGAACTATCCGTATCTCTATGACTCCATAAAGTTTGAATATTTGAAATACCTATATAATCAGTTACTCGCTGTTCATTTTCTGTATACGCAATAAACGCTTGATAAGAACCATTTTTTAACATACCACCATCAGTGGCTTTAGTTAATTTTACACATGGGGTATCTACAAGAGGAGCTAATCTAATTTTTTCACAGTCTAATTGTAAAGGCAGTAAGTTTTCATATACAGCGCAAGGATCTCCTGTGTTATTAATAGGATCATAAGGAACTGAAATTATTTCTTGTATAAATGGTATATCATCTATATTTAAACTTCTTGATGGATTATTAGAGTCATCCCAGTATACTTGCCATGTACAATCAAAATTTTCTTTTGCAGCTCCAGTTATAAGGAATTTTTTATTAAAAGCTAAACATGGATCATTTACAAGGGGAGTGTACAAGCATTCACTATCATCAAACCTTCCTATTTCTGAACTAACATCATCAGTTGAAAAAATAACCCATTCATCACCAAATCTGTGAATTGCACCAATAATTGTATAAGGAATAACACCACATAATAAATTAGATGGTTCGTTGCCTATGACCCCAACATCACCATCATTGGAATTATTTGCTGCATTTCTTGCATGCCACCAACTTTCAGATGGTTCCATAGCTTGGCTAATATCCTTATTCATTCCTTTAATGAATGTATTAGTGGATACAGATGAAGAACTAGTTTGGTTATTTGGTGGAGTTTTCTTTGCCATATTAATTTACTTCTATATTATGCTATATTATTACCTCTAGTCATACTACTACTACTAACTCTTGGATTAACAGGAGGGTGGCTTAAAAACATATTATAATAATTATGATATTGCGCTCTTCTATTTACTTCCCATAATTTTCTCATTTCAGCAAAGTCGGGTGTATTAACAAAACTTAAAGCATTATTTCTAGCCGCTCTTAATCTTGTTTCTACCAGATTCATTTGTTGAGAAACATTTTCACCCTGCCAAATCATATTTTCTAAAATTCTTTGTTTTATAGCATATTCATAATACTCATTACAATATGGTTGATCTAAAACTAAAAGGTCACCATTCGGGGCTTCCATTGCACCTTGGTAACTTAAATATACTTTTCCAGTTCTAAAAGATGTAACTAAAAATCCATCAACTATTTCAGCAATATCAGCAGCTTGAGCACCTAGAGTAGGACAAAAACATGTTTTACTATTTACATCTTGAATGCGTAATTGCATAAATGTACTAAATGTTCTAAATTGATTAGGTCCAATTCTTTGAACTATTTGGTGACTATTTTTACCGTCACATGTTTCAATTACACAAACATCTTTACATGCAACACCATCAGTACAAGGAGCCACTTCCCCTGGAGCGGGAATATATGGCACGTCATTAAATGTTTCTACATGTGTACCGGAAGGCATTGTGGCGTTTATTTTATATTCACCGCATAGAAAAGCATAATTAAGAAATGCAAAATCCATGGGTAATTGCCCCCTTCCATGTTCAATATCAATAATTACTTCCTTTGTTCTATGTATCTTTAATCCTAAATCATAATTTACTCTAGTGGCAACTTTAATAAGTTGCTGTGGTTCAATCATTCCTTCTAAAGCATACGTAGAAAAATCAATAGATACGTCCTCCATTAATTGAGTAAACGTTCTGTATTTTTGTGATACTCCCATTACCTATGTATATTTTGTTTGTTATCCGAATCCTCTGGAGGAACCGTTATTGTATTCATCATTGTACTAATGACTTGACTTTCTATTTCTGCAAATAGAGCTTCCGGTATATATATTGGTTGTTTATATCTAGGAGTGCAATCATCCGATGTGTCACAATTCCATTTTGTAATATCTGAATTAAATACTCCTTCAAGTTTTAATGCTTCCCATTCTATATTAGGAGAATATATATACCCATCCAACCACCAGAAATATCTTGTTGTATTGTACTTAAACGAGGTTGTTTTAGTCATAGAGGTATATGTACCCGGTTGAGTAGCTTGAAGCTCCTGAGAGCCGTCTATGGAGCTTACAGTCCGTATAAGAGGTCCCCAGTATCCTTCTATCATAGAAGGTAGTCTAACTTTACTTCTTTTTATAGTACTTCCACTAGTTATTCCAGAACAGTGTGCCTCTACTTTATCTACATCTATTAATTCAATATATGGTAGTGCTTTCCAGACAGAATTAAATTTCATAAGTTTATTAGCAAAGTCTTGCCTTCTCATTAATACTTGGGCAAACTTTTCTATTAAACTATATATATATCTGTCAGTAACATAAGAATCTTGGACTTCTGCTTTTACTTGCCCTCTGATTCTTGATATTGCTTCTGCTATTGTTGACATGTTATTTATGTTTCAAATTCATTATAATTTTTTAGAGCTTCTTTTGTTTGTTCTATATTTGAATCATATAAATGAGCAACTCTATATTTGTTTTTCATAACTACATACTTGGTCCAGTTTAAAGGGTACGTTTTAGCCACTGCTCTTTTAAATTCTCTACATGCAACAAATCTCCATAACTCTCTATTTTTATATCTATATTTTGTAGACCAATTGGTATAAAAGATTTTTCCTAAATTACCATCAGTTTCCCAATTTTTATTTTGTAAAATTTTCCCATATTGATGAGATAAAGCATAGTTCGGGTTAATTGTTTTAGAGGAGGGGCATGTTCCAATAAATAAATATCCCAATGAATCTGGTAGCTCTACTCCATCTCTATAGCTGATAACTGCATTCCATAGTTTTACATTATATAGTTTAATTATTTTTTTTAATTTATCATTATCAATATTAGAATATAACGGTTTTTTATCTTTAAATTCTTTTATTGTTTCTTCATTTAATATACCCAATCTTTTTTCTCTATATCTAGAAGCTTTCAGATCAGGTTTTTTAAAATTGTTTATCATATAGTTATATTTATAATTTACAAAAAAAACCCCACTTAATGAAATTTAATTGATATGATTATGAAGCTTGATAGGTTAATTCGCATATATTCCCTATTAAAGGATCTTGTAACTCTAGTTTACCAGATCTTCTGTTCCCAACAAATTTATTGTGATAATGATAATAATCTGTTTTTCCTAGACTAGGTAAAGTCTTATGAATAAAACCTGTTGTTTCTGCAGTAGTCATATACTCCACCTTTCTTTCAGTATGAAAGTGACCTGTAAACAAAGTTCTATTAGTAGTGTTACCCCATTGTTTAGGGTATTCAGTTGCATAAACCAAAGGTGTATTTTTACTTGGTTTATCTCCATGCTCAAAAGCATTAAAGTTATTATGCCAAACATGAACTTTTCTTTCTTCATATTTTATATCCCAAGTAATATCTGCGCATTCTATTGAAACAGAAAGTGCATGGGCTAAATGATACGATGAAAGTCTATCATGATTTCCTGGTACATAAACTACAGTTAACTCTTTGCAAAAAGCTTTAATATAATTTATAGCCCAATGCATTGCATCAAAAGCTTGCGTGTATGCTTCTGTAGAGCTCATACAGTTATCTAATGGAGTACCTGCAGTAGTCGTGCCCCCAAATGTATCCATGTTGATTAGATCGCCTCCTACAACAAAATATAGTTTTTCTATGTAATGAGCTGGCGCAGCTCTTTGTAATAGGTTAATTACTGTATCTTCAAAATCTTTATCAATTGTTTCATTTCCTTCTTTACCAAAATGTATATCCTGCAAGGACATTACACCACATACTTTTGGACCATTGTTAATTTTAGATATATCTACTTTTGGTATTTTATAAGTTTTAGGTTTCCAATCTTTTAATAACTCTTCAAGATTGCTTGCTGTAGTTTCTTTTACTCTAGATACTAATGCAGAAACCCTCCAATGATCTCCCATTTGCTTATTCCAATATTGAGACAACTTCCATATCGTTGTATCAATATTAAGTAAACTTATTATTTCTTCGGGAGACTTTGGTTCATGGGCAAATGTGCCTGATATTTTACCTTCTCCTTTTTCTAAATCAATAGCTTCTGCTATTTCTGCATTCTTTGATGCATTGAAAAAAAATCTGCGTTTTTGCTTATCTTTTCTTCTTTCTGATTTAAGGTCTTGTTTAATCTCTAAGTACTTAGATTCAGTGATACCTAACTTAGCAGAACAGTATGTGGTATTTTTTTTCCACTTTAATGATTCTGCAACTTGTTTCTTTATATTAGCCATAGTAAAAAAATTAGTGATTTACCAAAGATATATAAAATCTTTACTATTTGGTAATAAATGAATTATAAAAACAAAAAGAGACTGAGTTACCCCAGTCTCTTCCAACTTGTGTGGCAGAAAACCAACAAACCACCACTCTGTTGTTTTTTACTATCTTATGAATTTAATGTAGAAAATAATATTTCTATTACTTTACATGTTTCAGTATTTGCTAATTCTTCAACTTTAACTTTGTATGCTGTATTAGCAGTTAAATTTGTTATTGTAAAATCGTTTATTGTTGTTGCTATTGGAGCTGTATTAGCCAACACCCAAGATGTAGGGCTTACTTGAGTATTATAATATACATTTATACCTGTACTAGCACTTGTAGTTCCATCCCAAATAATAGATGCGGTTGAACTAGTTATAACACCAGTATAAACATTATACGGATCATGTTGTTCATCTGTAGAAGTACATGCTCCTAAGCCATTAGCTAATATCATAGAAAATTTTTGAATTATAGAATCAAGTCTTTCTCCTTTTAATATTGTTAGCATAGCTGCTGTGTCACCAATTTGAAAACTTGTGCCGCAATAGCTTACACATTCTGCACATTGAATATCATCACATCTTTCACTACCTACACTACAATCTGTGTAAGTACATGCATTAGTTAGAGCTGTATCGGAACAACTACAAGTACTACTACATTTTGTACAATTACATGCCATTTTTATAATTTTTAATTTTTATTAATTAACTACAGCTATTTGTTATTTCACTAATTACTGTACTAGTAGTATAACTTACATTCCAACTACCTCCTGTTGATGTAGCAAATGTTCTCCATGGGTAAGTAGCTGTTCCACCAACCGGGGTATATGTTGCATCATTTCCTCTACCTAATACAATACATTTAATTCCAGCTTGTGCGCATGTTATTGCCAATGAATTTAAAAATGCTACATCTGTAGAATTAAATGTATCATCGCTACCACTAGGAAGATCATCAGTATATATTAATAGATACTTTGCTACACCAGTTCTAAATTGACCAACAAATTCGTTAGCACCCACCACTAATGCTATAGCGGTATCCGTTGGTTCAGGGCCTGCACTACCTTCTCCAATTGGCCAGTCTGCAGGAGGATTGCTACCTGTATTAATTTTATTTAATTGTGTAGAAGTTGCTATTCCATTATTAGGTGCAAACATGCTTAACGCAGTCATAAATTGATATGTAGAAATGCCTGTGTTAGTAATTTTCTGTGCAGCAGGGAGACTTACATAATCAGTTGATGTTTCATATGTTGGTGTAGTATTTGTTGATTCATCAGTTAGAGCAACACCTATTTGATAATCATTAACACCTGACTCAGTATTTATTTGAGCAACAATAGCATTAATATTAGTTTTAAGGTAATCAACTTGAGTACTCATGCTAAATGAATAGTCAATTATAAATGCAACATCCATTCCCGCACTACAAAGAGCAGCGGCAGATGATGTAGTAAATATTGCAGGTAAATATGAACAAGTAACTGTTACTCCGTTCATTGTAGTATCTATACTTACGTAGTATTGTGTACTAGGAATTAATCCAGTAAATATATGATTTACTGAAACTGAAGGAGAATTTACAGTATATGTTGCAGCTATATTTCCTGTAAGATTATTATATATATTTATTACGTATACAGCCGTATTACCAATTTGATTTATGAAACCGATTGTTGCTGAATCACTAGTTATTGGAGCTGTTGTCACACTAGATGGGCATGGTAAGACACCTGGAAGCACGGAAGTTTGTGTTTCACTACATCTTGCAGCAGTTGCACTTTCCACTACACAAAATGCCACTGAAATGTCTAAAGGTTGTTGAGTATTTAATGTAGGTATTGCAATTGTCACACCTGCAGCTTCATTTTGTAGAGTGCTTACACTCACCAAGCTTGTTTGTGCTATACCAGTAATATCTGTTATTGTAATCATTGTACTTCCAGCACAGTCATTAAATGATGCGGGAATAGAGCTGTTTATAAAATCAAAGTTAATACTACCAATTTCCCCTGTACTAGTTAATAAAGCTGTAGTAGTGTATCTAAATGTTACTGCATCGCAGCCAGATGGGCAACAGTTTAATTGTATAGAAGAGATAGCTGTATACATATCATCTATTACAACCCATGCATTTTGCACTGATTGTGCTAGATTAGAAGGAGTACTATTCCAACCTGCTATACTTCCATAGTTACTACCTGGACTAGATAATCGAGGACTTGTATTAGATATATTTGTTTGAGAAATAGTTTGAACTATTGCACTAGGTAATCCTACTGCAGTTTCTAAAGAACAAAATTTTGCTTCCAAAGCAAGTAATAGTACAGAAACATTTGTTAGTACCGCTGGTAAAACACATGTTGGTATTACTTGGGTTTCTGCAACTACTCCTGTACATGGTAAAACACAAGCTTCTAATATGTCTAATCTACTACTGTAATTTGTAAGTGTAGAATTAATTAAAGTTATGCTATTTAAAATTTGGCATACATGTGTAGCTATTAATGATGCAAATAAATCTAAACGTAATTGTGTTACTGGATTTCCCCTAGCATCATCATACTGCATACAAGCAGGTAAGGTCATTATAGGAAGATCATCCGTAACCTGTGCAGTAGGAGAAAGCCTACTCTGTGAATTTATTGCTGATCCAGTAGTGGTACCTGAGTTTGCACATATTTCAACAATCATAGCCTGTAGAACAGGAACTAATTCTGTTGGTGTAATACCCGGAATATTTAAACATGATAAATCTAATCCGGCAAGACTAGGGTTAGACGTTACGCCATCTGTTATTAATGTACATACTTCAGTTGCTAGTTTAGATACAACCTCTGTTGTAGAATCTCCATTGCATAAAGTAATGCATGCAATGTCTGGCCCTTGCCAAATAACACAGTTTGATGATATATTATCGCATCCATTTGTTGAAATGCTTGAGCTAGTTGGAATCATAAATATTTTATTTACTATAATGTAATGTGATCTCTCACTCTGTACAATTATAATATACAAAAAATTTTAAAACCAAACAAGAAATGTCTGACTTTAAAAAATTTTATAAAATAGATATGTAAGAGATGTCTACACTTTAGCGAGACCTTTTTCTTCTACTGGAGTTAGCGTACCATCTACAAGACTAATATTAACTTGTCCGTATTTTTTTTCTAAATCAACAGTTAACTTATTCCATGCATTTTGTAATTCAAGATGTTGGCTTACTAATTGACTTTTTACTGCTTCTGCATTACCTATGTTTAAAAGCAAGTTATTTAATTTTTCTTGTTGCTCTTTTACTTCAGTAAGCTCACTAGCTTTTAATTTTTTTACACGTACTTTTCCCATTATAGTTGGTTTTAAAATTAATAATAATATTCAAAGATAATAATAATTTATTTAAATTCAAAAAATATTAATTATTATTAAGTTACAGCTTCTAATTGTGTAATATTATAACTAAACCATACAGGGTCGTTTTGAAGCATATTAGTGCTTGCAGTTGCGTTTACCGCTACAACATAGTAATCGCCTACCGCCATATTTAGGCCAAGGGTAAAATCCAAAGACACACACACGCCTTCGGCAGAACCCGTATCAGCAATGTTAAAGGCAACAGAATCTGATTGAACCGGAACAGAAGTGTGGTTGCCTGAATCTGCTGCTATTACTGAACATCTATATTGGAACACATATACTCTACCTGTAACACTTGCTCCTCCTAGAGCATTAGAGCCCACTGCTGTAATAGTAGCAGACAAATTAATAGAAGTTCCTGATTGCGGAAGACTTCCTATTTTAACACCCGCCATTGTAACTTCATTAGTAGGCCATCCATTTGCAATATTAAATGTTCCTGTATATGGAAACCACTCAAAATACGTCCAACTTTTATTTCCTGAGCCACTAAGTAACCATTGCCCATTGGTCCAAGTCTGATTTCTAGCAACAAGGTTTACAGAATTGGTGACTATGGTATTCCTGTAGTTTTTATTTACGGTTGTCCAAGACATGACTCCTGCTGTGCTAGAAGTTAAAACTTCACCAACTGCTGTAGGAGCCTCCGGAAGAGTATAGGTTACAGTACTAGTAACGGTGTCGGGAGCTTTTAATGCAATATAATCAGTACCTTGAGTATTAGCTTCTAAAAATGTTATTTTACCTGCCGTGCCTGCTGTAGATTCAATCTTTAAATTTGTCCAAATCGAGGAGGCATTGCGATACCATTCTTGAGATTCAGTTCCACTTGATTGTAAAATAGAAAACTTATAACCGGATGTGCTACTCAAAGTTAACGTCCTAAGTTGGTCAGTAATGGTAAGGTCATTCGTTCCAATATTCGTTCCCCCTCCTCCTCCGGCAGCCCAAGACATAGTTCCATTTATTAATGAAGTAAGAACATGCCCATCCACAGTAGGAGCTACAGGTAATGTATACACTACATCAGTGCTTAGTGATGCAGGAGAACGTAAGGCTATTGTATTAGTTCCATTTACTTTTGCTTCACTTAAAAAAAACTGTGGTGACACAGAAGCCGAATCAACACTGTTAAGTGTTAATTCAGTTGCTATTGTTACGTCTTCTAAAAAAGATATTGCCATTATATTATATTAGTTGGTTTATTATAAAAATATTGGGTTTAAGCTATTTTAGTAACTAAAACT
>Ga0115004_10000859_pt1 | contig 24162 bp, 23 predicted proteins | sample ArcticOcean_MG_C_10_FD_88737 | JGI IMG/M metagenome (GOLD analysis project Ga0115004, IMG submission 88737) | Marine microbial communities from western Arctic Ocean - ArcticOcean_MG_CB11_90 | ecosystem: Environmental > Aquatic > Marine > Oceanic | place: Arctic Ocean: Canada Basin | collected... | reverse complement strand
TTGTTAATACTAGTTTTAAAAATTACTCAGCTCTTAAATATACGATGGGTATAAGAAATATTATAAAATTTGGAGATAATATCTCCTGCATCTCTGATGAAGAAATTGAAGCCATTCAAATGGTAGAGGAAACATCAAAAATAGATCCAGTAGCTTCACAAATACAAATAGGACAAGATGTCATGATTACTAAGGGCTCTTTAACAGGAAGTATCGTAAAAGTTTGCTCGCTTCCTTCTAAAGAACGAGTTGGCGTCCTTCTTTCTTTTCTTGGTTCTGTGAGAAGAGTTACTATCCCAGAAAAAGACCTTATCTTTTAAAATACGTTGCCTATCAAATATATATTAACTATAATCGTTCAATAGTTGAACGGCACATAATTAAAAAATATTTTAATTAGTAATCCGTGCGGTAGCTATAAGTTTCAATTATTTTTTGATACGTAGAACCACTACTGAAAAAATTATTAATTTGCCATGACTAAATTCCAAAGTATTACAGAAGATCAGCTAGACGTCATGTATCTTATCGAACAAGATGGAGAAGTATCTCAAAGATTAATAGCTCAAAACACTGGCTTCAGTATAGGAAAGGTAAATTACTGTGTTAAAGCATTGGTAGAGATTGGATTTATTAAAATACATAACTTTAGTACTTCAACCCAAAAATTAAACTATGCATATATTTTAACGCCGAAAGGCATTCAAGAAAAAACATCTATAACTAAGCAATTTATTGTCAAAAAGCAACAGGAATACGATAAACTTAAAACTTACATCAGTAAATAAATTATTATGCAAGAAACATACAGCAATAAACATCCTGACGAAAATAAAATAGATCTTAGAGAACTTTTTCATGTTTTATTCCAAGGAAAATGGTTTATTGTTTCTCTGACTGCTTTTGCATCGATTATTGGAGTTATTTACAGCCTCTCCTTGCCCAATATATATACATCTAAAGCTTTGCTAGTTACTGTTAACACATCTAGTGGTATGTCTGGAAATCTTCGAAACTATAGTGGCCTTGCAGGTCTTGCTGGTATAAACCTTTCTTCTGGTGGTAACGAGAGCAATTCTGAAAAAGCAATACAAAAAATTAGTTCCCTGAGTTTTTTTGAAAATAACATACTGGAAAATATCTTCCTACCAGATCTTATGGCTGTTAAATCTTGGAATCCTGAGACAAATAGCCTAGAGTATGATGAGAGTCTTTTCATAATGAAAAGCAATACCTGGGTTGGAGACTACTATAAAGGAAAGCAAATACCAAGCACTCAAGAAAGTTTTAAAGTATTTATATCCCAACACTTAAGTTTAAGTGATAATAAAAATACTGACTTTATTACCCTTTCAATAAAACACAAATCACCATTTATTGCAAAGCAATGGGCTGAGTTGGTAGTTGACCAAATCAATACTTTTTATAGACAAAAAGACAAATCAGAGTCAGAAAAGGCTGTTAACTATCTTAATCAACAAATTTCAATAACTGGTTTATCTGAAATCAAGCAAGTTATAGCTCAACTCCTACAAGAAGAAACTAAAAAGTTAACCCTAATTGAAGCCAATCAATATTACGTTTTTGATTACATTGACCCTCCTGCAGCAATGGAACTGAAATCAGAGCCTACAAGGTCTTTAATTTGCATTTTAAGCGCACTATTTGGAGTGTTACTAGGTATAATTATAGTTCTAATAAGGCGTTATGCTTTCAAGGAAATCGATTTTTAGACATGACTCTTTAAATCATAATGTTATCAATAATGATTATGGGATGAATTAAAAAATCATTTTTAATATATAGAAATTTAGTAATAATGAAAGCATTTAACATATTCACTTAACAAACAAACAAATTTGGGTAAATAAAGTATGAATAAGAAAGCATTAATAACTGGCGTGACCGGCCAAGATGGATCTTACTTAGCAGAATTTTTATTAGAAAAAGGATACGAGGTCCATGGCATAAAGCGTCGTGCTTCGTCTTTTAATACGCAGCGGATTGACCATATCTTTGAAGACTATCATCTTGATAATAAGAGATTTATTTTACATTATGGTGATTTAACTGATTCATCTAATCTAACTCGAATTTTGTCGGAAGTTCAGCCAGATGAGGTTTATAATCTTGGTGCCCAGTCACACGTGGCTGTAAGTTTTGAATCTCCAGAATATACTGCTGATGTTGATGCACTAGGTACTCTAAGGCTTTTAGAGGCAATTCGTTTTTTAGGTCTTGAAAAGAAAACTAAATTTTATCAAGCATCTACCTCTGAGCTTTATGGCTTAGTCCAAGAGACTCCTCAGTCTGAGACAACTCCTTTTTACCCTAGATCACCCTATGGAGTTGCTAAATTGTATGCCTACTGGATCACCGTTAATTTTAGAGAAGCATATGGAATATTTGCATGTAATGGCATTTTGTTTAATCATGAATCACCTCGCCGAGGAGAGACTTTTGTAACTCGTAAAATTACAAGAGGTTTAGCGAATATAGCTCAGGGATTAGATTCATGCCTTTATCTTGGAAACTTGAATGCTCTTCGGGATTGGGGTCATGCAAAAGATTTTGTCAGAATGCAGTGGATGATGTTGCAGAATGAAACCCCAGAGGATTTTGTTATAGCAACTGGAGTTCAATATTCAGTTCGCCAATTTATTATTTGGTCGGCTGCTGAGTTAGGTATAGAAATCACTTTTGAAGGAAAAGATGAATGTGAAATTGCTAAAGTCTTATCTATTTCAGGTGATCTTGCTCCAGCAATTAATGTCGGAGATGTTATATGTAAAGTTGACCCTAAATACTTTAGACCAGCTGAAGTCGAGACACTTCTAGGCGATCCTACCAAGGCTAGACGTATATTGGGGTGGGAGCCATCTATAACAGTTCAAGAAATGTGTGCTGAAATGGTTAGAGAAGATTTAAATTTGGCAAAGCGTAATTCTTTGTTAAAAAGACATGGTCATGAGATCCCACCAACTTTAGAGTAAGGCCTTATTAATATGAAAATTTTGTTAACAGGTGGAAGCGGGATGGTTGGCCGCAATATTCTCGAAAATGAGAAAGCCAATAATTATGAAATCATTGCCCCTGCAAGCGCCAAGTTAAATCTTTTAGATCGTAAAGCTGTAGAAAATTTTTTGTCATTAGAAAAGCCAGATTTAATTATTCATTCTGCTGGCAGGGTTGGCGGCATTCAGGCAAATATGGCTGATAAGGTATCTTTTCTTATCGATAATTTAAAGATGGGACTAAACTTAGTATCGGCAGCATCTTCTATAGGTATTCCAAAGCTAATCAATATAGCCAGCTCTTGTATGTATCCTAGAGATGCCCTCAATCCCATATGTGAAGATATGATTCTCAAAGGTGAGTTAGAGCCAACTAATGAAGGCTATGCTCTAGCAAAAATTGTTACATTAAAGTTGTGCGAATACATAGCTCATGAGGATGTGAACAAAGTTTATAGAACTATAATTCCTTGCAACTTATATGGGCGTCATGACAAATTTGATCCAAAGCATTCTCATCTTTTGCCTGCAGTAATTCAAAAAATCCATAATGCGAAACTTTCAGACGACCAAACTGTCAAAATTTGGGGAGACGGAAATGCTCGACGAGAGTTCATGTATGCCAAAGATATAGCTGATTTCGTATTTTTTGCAGTTAAAAACATAGATAAAATCCCACAAAATATTAATGTGGGTTTAGGACATGATTATTCAATAACTGATTATTATAAAGCGGTAGCAGAAGTTATTGGCTACAATGGAAATTTCGAGTTCGATCTCAACAAGCCAGTTGGGATGAAGCAAAAATTAGTTGATGTTACTAAACTGCAAACCTTAGGTTGGAGCCATAAGACATCACTAATAGATGGTATTAATAAGACATACAAATTTTATAAAGAGAACTTAAATTATGAAGTATAAATTAGCATCGAGCACCTGGGATCACAAAGAGATTGAAGCTATTCATAGGGTAATAGAATCTGATATGTACTCGATGGGCGAAAAAGTTAAAGAATATGAAGATAATTTTGCTAAATGGATTGGCGGTAGATACGCCATTATGACTAGCTCTGGGTCTACGGCTAACTTACTTATGATCGCTGCTATGTTCTTCACCAAGGATAAAGCTAAACGCTTAAAGCCAGGGGATGAAGTTATAGTGCCAGCAGTATCATGGTCTACAACCTACTTCCCGCTTCAGCAGTATGGGTTAAAAGTGAAATTCGTAGATATTGATAGAGAGACCTTAAATATAGATCTCAATAAACTAGAAAATGCGATTACCGATAAAACAAAGCTAATACTTGCTGTAAATCTTCTTGGTAATCCTAATGATTTCAATGCAATCCAAGCACTAATCAGCAATAAAAAAATTACTCTTCTTGAGGATAATTGTGAGTCCTTAGGAGCTACTTTTGGAGGAAAGCAAGCAGGTACCTTCGGTTTGATGGGTACATTTAGTTCATTCTTTAGTCACCACATTGCGACCATGGAGGGTGGTTGTATAGTGACCGATGATAAAGAGTTGTATCATATTTTATTATCTATTCGTGCTCATGGATGGACGAGAAATCTGCCAAAAGAAAATTTGGTATCGGGCACTAAGAGCGATGATCTATTTGATGAATCATTTAAGTTTGTATTGCCAGGATACAACGTAAGGCCTCTAGAAATGAGTGGCGCTATTGGAATTGAACAGTTAAAAAAGCTATCTGATTTCATTGATAATCGTATTGCAAATGCGCAATACTTCGTGAAACTTTTCGCTGATCATCCTTTCATCAATATTCAAAAAGAAACTGGTCAAAGCAGTTGGTTCGGGTTCTCCATGGTTTTAAAAGAAAATAGCCCAATTTCTCGAAGAGATTTAGTCACTTCACTTTCACAACATGAAATTGAATGTAGGCCTATTGTTACAGGTAATTTTTTAAAAAATACAGAAGTTCTGAAATACTTTGACTACGAAGTCTCTGGAACAATACAACATGCTGAATATATTGACAAAAATGGATTATTTGTAGGAAATCAACAGGTTGATATTAAAGAATGTATCCAACATTTGTATGATGTTATTGATTATACTTTTTTAAAAAACTCCTAGGATAATGTGATGTGTAGTTATTATAAATTTTCATTTAATCCAGCAGTTTGCAAGACGAAATCCTTTGCAAACTCCTCTTTATAATGTGTGCTGGAACAATTAATAATTAACAAGGAGTAATTTATGAAAGCCGTAATTCTTGCAGGCGGTCTTGGGACTCGTATAAGTGAAGAAACTGATCTCAAGCCAAAGCCTATGATTGAAATTGGAGGAAAGCCAATTCTATGGCATATCATGAAGAACTATTCTTATTATGGAATCAATGATTTTATAATATGTTGTGGTTACAAAGGCTATGTGGTGAAAGAGTATTTCGCAAATTACTTTCTACATATGGCAGATATAACGTTTGATATGAAAAATAATACAACGACTGTGCACAAGGAATCTGCTGAACCATGGAATGTAACTGTTGTAGATACTGGCGAACATACAATGACTGGAGGAAGACTAAAAAGAATTGAAGAATATATAAAGGAAGAAGAATCATTTTGTATGACATATGGTGACGGTCTTTCAAATATAGATATTTCGAAATTAATATCTTTTCATGATGAACATAAAAAATTAGCATCATTGTCAGCAGTATATTCACCTGCAAGATTTGGTGCATTAGAAATAAGTGATACTAATTCCATTAATTCATTTTTAGAAAAACCTGTTGGGGATGGAAGTATGATTAATGGAGGATTTTTTGTCCTTTCTCCAAAAGTTTTAGATTTAATTAGAGATGATCATGAGGTATGGGAAAAAGAACCATTAGAAAGTCTAGCAAAATCAGATAATTTAATGGCGTACAAGCATAAAGGCTTTTGGCAGCCTATGGATACGTTAAGAGATAAAAATTATCTTGAAGATCTCTGGAAAAAAAATGAGGCACCTTGGAAGATATGGTAGATCATTCATTTTGGAAAAATAAAAAAGTATTTATTACTGGGCATACAGGTTTTAAAGGTGGCTGGATGTCAATGTGGCTTTATTCTATGGGAGCAATCGTTAAAGGTTATTCGTTAGAACCGCTTGGCAAGGAAAGCCTCTATAACTTTGCTAGTATAGGAGACTTAACTAACTCGGAAATTGGCGACATCCGAGATCTAAGAAAATTATCAAATAGTATTGAAGATTTCTCTCCAGATATTTTAATACATATGGCAGCGCAACCTTTGGTTATAAAATCATATTCAAAACCAGTTGAGACATTTGAAACAAATGTTATCGGAACTGCAAATGTGCTGGAAGCTGCAAGGCACTCAAAGACTATAAAAGCTATTATAAATATAACAACTGACAAGTGTTATGAAAATGATGGAAGACAAAAAGGTTACAAAGAATCAGACCCTATGGGAGGTATTGATCCTTATAGTTCTAGTAAGGGATGCGCCGAACTTGTAGCTAGTAGTTATAAAAGATCATTTTTTGATACTCTTGGAATTGGGATTGCCTCTGTCAGAGCTGGTAATGTTATTGGAGGAGGTGATTGGGCTGAAAATAGGTTAATACCTGACATATTAAGAACTTTTTCAATGAATCAAACTCTGTCGATTAGGAATCCTTCGGCAACAAGACCTTGGCAGCATGTTTTAGAACCTTTATCTGGGTATTTAATGCTGGCTGAAAAAATTTATCTTGATCCAAATAAATATTCAGGTGCTTACAATTTTGGTCCAGAAGAAAATGATGTTCAAGCGGTTGAGTGGATTGTAAAAAAAATGGCTCAATTTTGGCAAGGCTCAAAATGGGTTATAGAGGAGACGTCTGAGCTTCACGAAGCTCATTATCTGAAGTTAGATATTGATAAAGCCTCTAAAATAATCGGATGGACGCCTCAAATGAGACTCGAGGAATCCCTTTTAAAAATATATGAATGGCATATGCATTATATAAACAATCAAGATATGCAAAAATATTCAATAAATGAAATAAAAAGATTTGAAGAAAATATTAATTAATAATTAAAAAAGGAAAAAAATATGACTAACTTAGAACAAATTTCTTATGCTAAAACTGTTTATGGACAAGAGGAAATAGATGCAGTTGTTAAATGTCTTAATGAATCTACTCAAATGGGAAATTATTCAAGACAATTCGAAGCTAAAATTGGAGAACTCTTTGATAAGAAACATTGCCTGTATGTTAATTCAGGCTCATCTGCATTATTTATTGGGATCGAAGCATTTAATTTTCCAGCTGGATCAGAAGTAATAACACCTGCATTAACTTTCTCAACTTCGGTTGGCTGCCTTGTAAAGAATGATCTTATTCCAGTATTTGTTGATGTAGAACCATTAACATATTGTATTGATCACAACCAGATCGAAGAGATGGTCAGTGAAAAAACTGTTGCAATACTAGCACCAAACTTAATGGGGAATTTATGTAACTGGGAGGTTATTAGAGACATAGCTGATAAATATAATTTAATTGTTATTGAGGATTCTGCTGATACATTGGGCGCCACTCTAAATGGGAAGTGTAGCGGTTCTTTTTCAGATATGTCGATAACCAGTTTTTACGGCTCGCATATTATAAACTGTGCAGGGAATGGAGGCGCACTTGCTATAAACGATGACAAGGTAATGGAACGTGCTAAATTGCTAAGATCTTGGGGAAGAAGTTCTTCACTCTTCGATGAGCAAAGTGAATCTATAGAAAACAGGTTTAATGTAAACTTGGAGGGCATAGAGTACGATGCAAAATTTGTCTTTGAAACAGTTGGTTATAACCTTGAAGGCAATGAGCTTGGAGCATCATTTGGTATGGCTCAATTAGAAAAATTAGATTCAAATATTAAAACTAGACAACAAAATTTTAAGAGACAATCTGATTTTTTTGCAAAGCATTCGCAGTACTTTAGCGTTCCAGAGGAGACATATGGTTCTAATACAGCATGGCTCGCATTTCCAGTCCTTATTAAAGAAGATGCACCTTTCTCAAGAAAAGAATTCCAAATCTATTTAGAAAATAGAAATATTCAAACAAGAGTAGTGTTCACTGGAAATATTATTAGACAGCCAATGTGTAAAAATATTGAAATGAGGCTATCTGAAAAGGGATACTCTAATTCAGATGCAGTAATGAAAAATGGTGTTCTTTTACCAGTTCATCATGGCTTGAGCGAATCCATGTTTACTAGGTTTCATGAAACGGTCTCTGACTTTATTAATAATGGTAAAAATATATGAGTAAAATAGTTTTAATGGCAAATGATATTGTAGGACTCAAAGTTGCAGAACACATCATATCCAAGGGTGATAAAATTGTAAGGCTTTATTTGCATCAAGAGGGCAAAACTAAAATGGCAAATGAAATAATAGATGCCTCATTGTGTGTTGACGATGAAATATTTTATGCAAACTCTCTAAAAGACCAAACTAATATCAATTCTCTAAAAGCATTAAATGCAGATTTTATAATAACTGTTTATTGGGCGCATTTACTAACTCTAGATGTTATAAATACTGTTAAAGATACAGTAAATTTTCATCCTGCCTTATTACCAATTAATCGTGGATGGTTTCCGCATGTTCATAGTATTCTAGATGGGTCTGCTTCAGGGGTTACAATTCATAGAATTGATGAGGGAGCCGATACAGGACCTATATGGGCGCAGAAGGAAATCAAGTTATCAGTTTATGATACTGCAAAAAAAATCTACGACAAGCTACAAAAAGAAATTGTCAATTTATTTATTGAAAATTGGGACAATATCAAGAATGGAACTATTAAGCCGTTTCCCCAAGATCATAGTAAAGCTGTTTATCATAATAAGAGTGAAATCAGCAAACTAGATCAAATAGATATTGAAAAAAACACGTCTGCTAGGGAGCTTATTAATATTCTAAGGGCTAGGAGTTTCGGAAATTTAGGTTTTGCATATTTTAATGAAAATAACAAAAAAGTTTTTCTAAATCTTAGAATTTCAGATAATCACAAATTCAGTGATAAATAATACAAATAAAAGGAAATAAAATGATACTAACAGCAGGACCATCGATAACAAAACTAGAAATTGATTATGTTAATGATGCGGTTACAAATGGTTGGAATAATAACTGGAACTCATATATTGTAAGGTTAGAAGATGCGTTCAAAGAAAAATTTAATGTAAAACATGCTCTTTTAACATCATCATGTACTGGCGGTATGCACATGGCTGCTAGAGCAATTGGAATTGAAAAAGGTGATGAGGTTTTGGTACCAGAGTTAACATGGGTTGCAACAGCTTCTGCACCATTCTATCTTGATGCAAAGCCTGTATTTGTTGATGTCGATATGGATACATGGACAATTGATCTTGCTTCAGCAGAAAAATATTTAACGCCAAAAACTAAAGCTATTATGCCTGTTCATTTATATGGGCATCCTTCTAATATGGACCAGGTTATGAAATTTGCAAATAAACATGACTTAAAAGTTATTGAAGATGCAGCACCAGCAATTGGTGCCAAGTCAAATGGTAAATTTGTTTCCACTTTTGGTGATGTTTCTGTATTTAGTTTTCAAGGTGCCAAAATGATGGTCACTGGCGAGGGTGGAATTGTTCTTACAAATGATGATGAAATTTTCTCAAAAATAAAGCAATATTCTGAGCATGGAAGAAGTACAGATCCGTCAAAAACTTTTTGGATCGAGACTATCGGTTATAAATATAAAATGTCTAATATTCAAGCTGCGCTTGGTCTAGCTCAATTTGAAAGATTAGATGAATTAATTTCAAAAAAGAGAGAGATATTCTCGTGGTATGAAGAGATTCTTGGTCAATATGACAACATCAAGCTCAACAAAGAAGCAGATTGGGCTCATAGTATTTATTGGATGACTTCAATACGTTTAGCTGATACATTAATTGATAGAGATGCCTTGATGAGTAAAATGAAAGAAGATCAGATAGACTCAAGGCCAGTTTTTCCAACTATTAGCAAGTACCCTATGTGGCACTCTGATTGCGTAAACAAAAATGCAACATTGATAAGTGAAAACTCTATCAACCTTCCAAGTGGACATAATTTAACAAAAGATAATATCAGTACAGTTTGTAACTCAATTGTTAAAAACTTAGGCCTGTAAATTTTATTGCTATAGCATGAATAATTTAAATCTTTCCCCAAAGGAACTAGCAATCAATATTAGAATTCTTGCATTAGAAATGGTTTATAGAGCTAAGGCTTCTCATATTGGAAGTGCTCTTTCCATAGCAGATATTGTAGCTGTATTGTATGGCTCTATTATGAATTACCAACCTGACAATGCTAACTATGAGAATCGAGATAGGTTTATTTTAAGCAAGGGTCATGCATGTGTTTCTGTCTATGCCGCCTTAGCAGAATGCGGCTTTATAACCCACAAAGATTTAGAAACTTATGGAGCTGATAATTCTTGGCTAATGAATCATATTAGTCACAAGGTAAGCGGCGTAGAGTTTTCAACCGGTGCATTAGGTCATGGCCTCCCGTTTGGAGTTGGTAAAGCACTCGCTGCAAAAATAGCTAATAAGAAATGGAAAACTTTTGTTGTACTAAGTGATGGAGAGATGGATGAAGGTTCTAATTGGGAGGCTTTGATGTTTGCCTCGCATCATAAATTAGAAAACTTAACGGCAATTATTGACTACAATAAATTACAAAGCTTGGATTCAATAGAAAATACTTTATCTTTAGAGCCTTTATATGAAAAATTAGAGTCTTTTGGCTGTCAGGTCCTCAACATAGATGGACATAATCATGATGAGTTGCAATCAACTTTTAGAAAAAAATCAAATGGTAAGCCTAAAGCTATAATTGCAAATACAATAAAAGGAAAAGGGGTTTCCTATATGGAAAATTCTGTTGCATGGCATTATAAAAGCCCCACAGAAATTGAGCTTGAAATAGCTTTAAGAGAATTAAAAAATGAGAAATAGATTTATAGATGAGTTGATAAAAGCGGCTGAAATTAATGAAAAAATAGTTTTAGTTGTTGGTGATTTAGGGTATGGAGTTGTTGAGCCTTTTGCAGAAAAATTTCCGGATAGATTTTTTAACTCAGGAGTAGCAGAGCAAAATATGATGGGTTTTTCTGCAGGGCTTGCATCAGAAGGACATCACGTATTTGTATACTCAATTGCTAACTTTCCATTATTTAGGTGTGCTGAACAGATAAGAAATGATGTTGATTATCATAAACTTTCTGTCACTGTTGTATCAGTTGGTGGTGGTTTGGCATATGGTAATTTAGGTTATTCTCATCATGCTGTTCAAGATTACGCGTTTATAAGATCCCTTCCTAATTTTAAAATATTAAGTCCAGGAGATCCTAATGAAGTACAAAATTGCTTGCAACAAATATGTAGAAATTCAGGTCCGTCATATCTTAGACTTGGAAAAACAGGAGAGAAAAATTATTCTTCCGAAGCTCTTAATTTGCAACCAGGAATATTAAATCAGATCATAAAAGTAGATGATTCTAAAACTGCCTTAATTGTTACAGGGGCAATTCTTCAGGATGTAATGCAGTACTATAAAAATATAAACAATCTTAATTTTGATATTTATAGTTGTCCTATATGGGGTATGAATGAAAAATCAAAAATTGAGAATCAATTATCTCATTACGATAGATTAGTTTCTGTTGAAGATCATCTAGAAGATGCTGGTTTTGGTTCATGGATTATGGAAGCTCTTAAGCCATTAAGTCGAAGTAAGTTAAGGATCGTAGGCCTTAAAAAAGAAATATGTGGCATGGTTGCGAGTCAATCGATACTAAATAAACAAGGTGGCATATCTAAAGAAAATATTGATATAGCCCTTAATGGAAATTAATTGAGTCATGAAAGTCGCTTTTGTTCAAATTTCAGGAGGTGTTGGAGCTCAAATTATAGGATGTATAGCTACTAAAGCTCTGAGAGATAAAGGTTACTATGTATTTATCGATGGTCGATATTTCGGAAGACTTGGTAAAAAATCTATTCCTAAAGGGATTACTTATTTTGATAAAGAACTTTCAGATTCTATTTTAAAATTTAGTATTTTTGAAAAAAATAGATTTGTATGCAGGCTGATTAAAGTTATTTTTTTAATAGGATTAAAGTTTTTTCCAAGGTCTATAGTCTTTTATGAAGATATCTCAGATTCTAAAAAAACTGCTGTTAATGAGGCTGCTGAATACATAAATAATAGCAAGGCTTCAAATCTTCTTAGGGAAATTAAGACAGATCTATTTACCCAGTCACATCATACATCTCAATCAGATGTTGTTGCACATATTAGAAGGGGTGACTATATTGAAGCAGGACTTCCAACAACCTCTCTGGGATGTATATTTAGTATGGTGAAAAAAATGGTTTTAAAGGATTTTTTTGATCTACTAATTGTTACCGACTCTCCTCAATTGATTAAATCAGAATTAAATAATAATTTGCAAAATAATGTTAATGTAGTTATTCAACGATCAGAGCTTCTTAATGATCTAAACACACTAATTAACGCTAAAAAATTTGTAGCCTCAGATTCTCAATTTTCTCTGGTAGCAGTCTGGCTTTCTGAGACTATAAAAAAGGTCGCATGTCCAATTCGTTTTAAACATGAGAATCTCATTAAACCTTCAAACTATGACTCAATTGATTGGTATTAAAAAAATTAATACAAAAAATGAGGTTTTAATAATAATTCTTTCACATAATAGATTGGATACTATTTTAGGCTCTATCTTGTCTGTAAGTAATGCAGCTAAAGGTTTAGCCGACGTAATGATTTCTGATAATTCTACCGACAAAAACACTCCTGCTCAAATAAGAAATCAATTTAGAGATATTCCTTTAGTAATTCAACATCAAGCTGACGTCCCGATCGCACATCTTAATTCTGCAATTGATATTGCTCTATCATCATCATATAAATACTTAACTATATTTCATGATGATGATTTGATGCATAAAAATTTTGTATCAAAAAGTTTAGAAGCATTTCATTCAAACAAACAACTTGTAGCAACTGCTTGTAATGCAGACATAGAAATGGATGGCGTATCAAAAAGAAAGAGCTATAAGAACTCAGAGTTATTTAAACAATTAGCGCATGTGAAGTTTTTAAAATTTTATTTGAGTCTTTCTGGTCATGGCTTAGCTCCATTCCCAGGATATATGTACAAGATATCAGCTCTGGGAGAAAATAAGTTTGATATCCTTAAAGGTGGGAGACATGCTGATGTTAGTTTTCTCAATGAGCTTTTAAAAAAAGGAGATATTAATTGGAGAAATGATGTTGGTATGGTTTATCGGGTCCATTCGGGAGGATCTGGAGCAACTGAATTGATTCGTGATCGAAAGTCACAAATAAATTATGCTAAACCATTTTTTTTATCTAATACAACTAGTGATAATCTTTTTAAGGCATATAGGTCCTATTATATTATTAGAAGAAAGCGTTTAAGTGGGCATAGCCTTATTAACTTGATCATCAATAGACGATACAGAAAATTAAGCTTTTACTATTTTTTAAATGTAATCAAAACAAGAGTTTTCAAAATAAAATGACTGGCTTTATAGTTAACTTATCAGGCAGGTTGCTGCAGTTTTTCATGCAGTTAGTCTTAATAAAATTGATAACAATGTATCTAACAAAATCAGAGGCAGCAATACTTTTTGTAATACTTTTAATAGCAGGAGGAGTCTCCATAATTTTTATATCTCCAATAGGTCAATATCTAAATAGAAAAATAATTGACTTTGAAAGTGAAGAAATTATATCGTTCCAATTGATATTATTTTTTCTTTATACACTATGTATCAGTCCTATTGCAATGACTGTGAGTTATCTTTATTTTGGTATTCAGGAAATAACTGTCAGTCTGATGGTTCACTTAGTTTCATCATTCTATTTTGTAGGAATAACTTTGAATCAGGTTACAGTAGGGGGACTTAATATACTTGGGCGTTCGAAACTATTTGTAGGATATTCGTTGCTCACGCAATTTATAATTATATCTCAGATCCTTATTTTGAATACAATTAAGCTCGATCATTTGATGTGGGTTGGAAGTTTGGTTATCGCCAATATAATAGTCGGGGCTCTTGCATTCCATGCTTTAAATGATGGGTCTTATAAAATAATCCATCAACATTTAAAGCTTGGGTTATTAAAAAATAAAATCTATGACCAAATTCAAGAAATTTGGCAGTTTAGTGGAAAAATACTAGTTACTCTTGTTTGTATTTGGATTTTTCAGGTTGGTTTCAGATTTGAATTACTTCCATCCATAGGAGCTGATGAGTTTGCTTTATTTTCTGTGGGTTATTCCTTGGCAGTATTAATTTTTGCTGGATGTGAGCAAATTTTAAATTCATATTGCCTTCCAATGTATTATGCAAAGATACATTCTGATGAAGATTCTAGTTCAACCGCTTGGAATTGGCTCGCAGCAATAGCAATTCCCACATATCTTTTGGCCCTATTTTTTACTATTACGTTCTCAGAAATTTTAGTTATTCTAATATTAGATAGCTCATATCAAGCAGCTGGATTTTATGTAAAATTTGCCGCAGTTCTCGAATTTTTAAGAGTTATATATTCTTTGCTTTCACTTCATGCTCACGGACTAAACAATACTAAATTTTTGGTTTATCCTAGTTTGGTTGGCCTCTTCATTTTTTGTTTTAGTCACATACTCATAAATTTTTCTTTTATAGATAATACCTTGTTCTATATAGTTATCTTGTCGAATTCTGCTGCTATATATCTCCTTTGGAGAACTTACAGTAAAAGTTGCAATCCAATTAAGATAATTGATAATAAAGCTATGTTAAAACTGTTGCCTTTTGTTTGTATATTATCCATAGCATTCAATTATCTTCCCGGTAACATGTCTTTTTCAAATGCAGTTATAGTCTTTCTTGGCAGTGTCTTAATTTGTTTTTCTTTTTGGTTATTTATCACTTGGGAATCAGTTTTAGAAATTATTCATAAATTCAAAAAAGGAACTTAATTGTATCAATATGAATATTATAATTGATCCTGCTTCATGGCATTACGAATCAAATAAATTGTTTGATTCTGCTGACACAAACCTTAATAGAGATGGCACTTTACTACCTTTCATAAGACTAAAAGAGCATCTACAAAATCTTGGCAATAGTATTGTGACAGTTGATATGTTTGATTGCAGTGATGACGAGCCTTTTATATTTATCTCTTTTTCAGAACCACGAGTTGTTAATAAGTATAAACATATAATGTCTAGAGCTTCTAAAAATATGTTAATTCTACTTGAGCCTGAACTAGTTCGTGCAAGATCATATAGGGAACTTAAGCATTATAGTAACAAGTTTGACTTCATATACAGCCATAATATTAGTCAACTGCCATTAGATCAAAGACACAAATACCGACATTTATTTTTTCCTCAAGCTTTCAATGAATTTGTTAAAAACAGTCATGAGAGGATGAATAAAACTGTGATGATAGCTGGTGCCCATACTAATTATTTTGATTCGAATGAAAACTATAGTGAAAGGATTAGAGCGGTTGGTAATTTGGCTAATGATGGTTTTGTAGATTTATACGGAAATGGATGGGACAAAGTTGGATTTCGGCAGGCTTTAAACCCAGTATTTATCCGCTATAAATCACAACTAAAATCTTCATATAAGGGCAGTGTTACCAGTAAACTATCTTGCTATTTGAAGTATGATTTTGCATTGTGTTTCGAGAATCAGGATTCCGAAGGTTATATAACTGAAAAAATATTTGATTGTTTACTTGCTGGCTGTATTCCTATTTACAAAGGCGCTCCTGACATTGCCAAATATATCCCTCGTGAGTGTTATATAGATTTTGAAGACTTCAGCTCTTATGATGAATTAACATTATTCCTAAACAGCATGTCACATGCACGAAGAGAGGAATACCGCATAGAGGCAGAAAAATATATCAAAAGTGATGCCTATCTACTTTTCTTTAATTCGTTAGTAAATATGATAAATGAAAGTCTATAATTTAAGTGTTGCGCTTACCACGCTAGCTTTCCTTATGGCTTGTGCCTCTGTCATGCTAATAAAAAGTTTTACAACTTTTACAGTAGCAATGTTATCCATCTTATTTTTATTTTTATTGCTCTATTCTATTTTTTCTAAAGGTATCGCCACACGAATATTTTTTATTGTGTTGTGTGTGAGCCATATTATAGGATTATGGACCTTGCATCTTTTCCAAAATTCTTTCACCAATTCAGGATGGGCGGCTGTGAAACAGTTTGATTTCTCTGCTGAGCAATTCATCATAATTTTTCTTCCTGTTTTGGCTATGTATTTTTTGGTGATTATATTGCTTAATTTTCTTGATGTATTTCTGCCTCCTCTTTCTAAAATATCTCCCTTAAATTCGAATAACCACTTGCCACTTGAGGCAAATAATAAAACAATAAAATTTAATTTAGCTATAGTTTTTATTATATTGTTTATGCTTCCTGTGCATGACTTTATGTTTTCAAATATGGTGGCAGTAACAGGTCAGAGTCATTTACAAAACCCACTCCCATTTAAAATCGGAGGCATACTTTTTTATTTTACGAAAATCCTTTTGCCTATTATCCTTTTAAGTTTGTATTTTAGAGCAAGAAGCTCCTTAATTTTGCTGATTATTGTTTTAGGATACGCTTTATTTGTTGGTTTAACTCAAATGAGCAGGTCGAGCTTATTTATGTTAGTTCTGCCAATATTACTAATTCATCAATACAGGAGAGATTATTTATATACTGCTTTATCAGGAATTTTCTTGGTTTCTGGAGGGATACTACTGGGCTTTTTTAGAGAGATAGCAACAGAAATCAATATCCTTGAAATAATTAAAGGACAGTCAATTATTGACTTGTTTTATTTAATTTTGCCAGAGCTTTCTAATTTTAGTTTTCAATATGAGACCTTGGTGAACATTGCTAGCAGATTTGGTGGAGGTCAAGATGTTGTTTTAGCAAGCCAATATTCAATTGATGCTACCGGTGGATTATTAGCTAACTTATCACGAATATTTCTTGGAGACTTGACTTATGCTAGCGAGTCATCATGGCATCTTTATGATTTTGTACCATTACAAGGGCAGGGAGTTGGATATGGCGGAATAACAGCTCAGTTAATCCAAGTAAGTAAAGGAAATTATTTACTAACATTATTGATCATAATTTTTCTTTCAATAATTCTTAAAATCTTTGACTACTTAATTATAAAAATTAGCAATAGGTCAAAAAATATTTCTGTTACATATATCCTTGTAATGCCTGTGATATTATTATTTTTTCTTTACTCCTCTTTTGTATTAATCTATTACTATATTGTTTTTTTAGTATGTATCTATAATTTGCTGAAAGTAAATCTAAATATTAAAGTTAAAGAGTAAATAAATATAACTCTGTATAATGCTAATGGAGAGTTTGTTATTTACTTAAGTCATGAACTAATAAATAAAGTTAAGTATGAAAGAAAAGAGATTAATCATAGAAGCATCCAATATTCACCTTGGCGGTGGTCTTGTATTACTTCATCAGCTGCTAACTAAGCTGGAGGAAGAAAATCAAGAAACTCTTGTATTTTTAGACTCACGCTTAAAAGAAAAATATTCAAACTCCTCAGTTATTGAAATAAATTTTATTAAACCTACAATCACATCAAGGCTAAAGCATTACTTTAAATTATCTAAATTACCTAAAGCGAATGATACACTTTTTTGTTTTGGCAATATTCCTCCTTTTAGAAGAAATCTTGGTTATCGCTCTGTTGTTTTTTTACAAAATTGGTTTCTTATATGCAACTGGAAGAAAATTAAAGCAGACAATATTCAAGTATACATAAGACTCGTTATAGAGCGCGCGCTCTTAAAAATATTTCATAAAAATGTCAATTTATTTATTGTACAAACTGATTCTATGAAAAGACAACTTCTAAAAAAGCTCAATAATATAGATGTTTTGGTGCAACCCTTTTTGTCGATATCTAGCATCTCAAAACAAGATAGTGCTGATTTCTATTTCTATCCAGCAAGGGGTGATGAAAGTAAAAATCATCGTAACCTTGTTAAGGCTTGGATTAAGCTGAGCAAGAGAGGGATTTATCCTGAGCTTGTTATTACAATTGATTCATCTGTCAATCCTGATTTATGCACCTGGGTAGATAAAATGAATACCAAGTATGCTCTTAACATTCAAAATTTAGGCTTTTTAGATTACTCTAAAATAGCTGATATTTATTCCAAATCACCAGTAATTATTTTTCCATCATATTTTGAATCTTTTGGAATGCCATTGGTGGAAGGAAATAAACATGGCTGTGATATAATTGCATCCGAACTGGACTATGTAAGAGACGTTTGTCGACCAATAGAAACCTTTGATCCTCACTCGTCTAACTCTATTGCAAGTGCAGTTCAAAGACATTTAAAGCTTGATTCTGAAATAAAATGTGGATCAGTAGCTGAAATAATTAATACTTTACTAACAAGATAAAAGGTAATTAAATGATAAATGATAAAGAGACTAAACTGAGTAAAGCTATTGAGGTAAATAAAATACAAGCTGAATTTTATGACAATATTAGCCTGAAAGAAGATGAAGAGCTTTTTACAGGCTATGGAAAAAATAAAAGTGCTAACTTTATGACAAGGCTATGGGCAAGATTACGTTATGCGCATCAGGATGCATTTGAAGACATAGGGGTTGATAAAATTAAAGAAAGCTTCCTAATGGAGCGTTGTAATGAAAAACGTGGTGGTCGGTTCTTAGAAATCGGTTGTTTCAGAGGGACTAGATATTCTGATCCAATTATTGAATGCGCTGGTTCATATACTGGTATAGATTTAAGTTCAAGTGCTATCTCGGCTTTTCAAGATACGGTTAATAAGGATGGGCGATCTGCTAAGGTTGAATTAATTGCTGGTGACTTGTTGCAACATGCTCCAGAAGAAAAATATGACGTTCTTTTCGCGCATGGGGTTTTACATCATTTCGAATCCCCAGAAATTTTATTTGAGCGCCTAAATTTTTTGATTAAACCTGGAGGAATTTTGCTTTGCGCAGAACCCTCTCAAGTGAATAAATTGTTCAGGTTTATAAGGTTTCTATACAGACCTTTTCAAAGTGATAAAGAGTGGGAATGGCCATTTACTAAAGAAACAATAAATTATATGGAGAAATATTTTTCTATTGATAGTGGTTTTGGTTGGGGAAAATACTCAATGCCTCTTAGTTTAGCTCATGCTATTCCTTTTCTTGGAAGCATATTAAGACCTCTCTATGTAAAATTATTGAAAACTGAGCTTGATACAAAATTGTCTTCTAAAGTATGGCTTAACTCTACTGTTGTGCTTTGCAGTAGAGCAAAGAAATATAAATGAATCTTAAAATAAGACTTGGTTAGTTTGAAAAAAGTACTATATAAATTATTTATGCATCAAAATAAATATATTAAAAGGTATATATATGAAAAATAAATCATTACTTATAATTGGTGGAACTGGTTCCTTTGGTAATGCAGTATTAAAGAGATTTCTTGATACCGATATCAAAGAAATTCGAATATTAAGTAGAGATGAAAAAAAACAAGATGATATGCGAAAAGAATACCGCAATCAAAAAATTAAGTTCTTTTTGGGAGATGTAAGAGATTCCAGCTCCATAATTGATTCTATGAAGGGGGTTGATTATGTTTTTCATGCTGCTGCTCTTAAACAAGTTCCATCTTGTGAGTTTTTTCCAATGCAAGCAGTTAAAACAAATATCATAGGTACTGATAATGTTCTGAATTGCGCAATTAAAGCTGGTGTTGAAAAGGTAATTGTTTTAAGCACTGATAAAGCGGTATACCCCATTAATGCAATGGGAGTAAGTAAAGCCATGATGGAGAAAGTTGTAGTTGCAAAGGGACGAAATGAATTGGACATAATGATTGCATGTACGCGATATGGAAATGTAATGGCAAGTCGCGGGTCAGTAATCCCTCTCTTTTTAGAACAGCTACGTAATAATCAGCCAATTACAATTACTGATCCCAAAATGACTAGATTTATGATGTCACTTGACCAGGCAGTTGACCTTGTTCTCTATGCTTTTGAGAATGGAAAATCCGGTGATATTTTTGTTCAAAAATCTCCTGCATCAACTGTTCATGAGCTCGCAAAGTCTCTTGCAAAAATAATGGGCAAACCTAATCATGAGATAAAAGTAATAGGAACCAGGCACGGAGAAAAGCTCTATGAAACACTTCTTACAAAAGAAGAGATGGTTAAGGCTTTTGATTTAGAAAATTATTACCGAATACCTTCAGATAATAGAGACCTGAACTATGATAAATTTTTTGAAGATGGTGAGGAGATATTAACTCAGGCAGGAGAATATCATTCACATAACACTTACAGGTTAAGTGAGGATGAGATATCTGACTTGCTTTTAACTCTTCCTGAAATTAAAGAGGAATTGAAGCGACAATAAAATTATGAAGAAATTAAAAGTGATGACAATAGTAGGAACTAGACCAGAAATCATAAAGCTAAGTGAAGTCATGAAAGAACTCGATCAACATGTAGAACATATCATTGTTCATACGGGTCAAAACTACGATTATGAGCTAAATGGCATATTCTTTGAAAATTTAAATGTAAGAAAACCAGATATTTTCTTAGAGGCAGTTAGAGGAACGCCGTCTGAAACCATAGGCGATATAATTGCAAAAATAGATAGAGTATTCAGTGAAATAATGCCTGATGCGATTCTGGTTTATGGTGATACAAATAGTTGCCTCAGCGTTATCCCGGCTAAGAAAAGAAAAATTCCTATTTTCCATATGGAGGCTGGCAATCGTTGCTTTGACCAAAGGGTTCCTGAGGAAATTAATAGAAAAATTGTTGATCATCTAAGTGATATTAATCTACCACTTTCTGAACAGGCAAGAGATTATCTAATTGCTGAAGGTATCAAACCTGAAACAATTATTAAAACAGGCTCTCCAATGACCGAGGTCTTGTATGCGAATATGTCAAAGATTGAGGCGAGCAAAGTTCTACAAACAGAAAATCTAAAGCCAAAAAAATATATACTAATGAGTATTCACAGGGAAGAAAATGTTGATTCTCCAAGCAACTTTAAAGACTTACTTGATTCTATAAACGCTTTAGTTAAAAAATACAAGTTTCCGATAATTATTTCCACTCATCCCAGAACCAAAAAAAAACTAAGCGAGATAGGATTCAAAAATAGTAATCCAATGATAAGATTTTCTAAGCCGTATGGGTTTCATGATTACAACAAATTACAAATGAATGCATTTTGTGTAATTTCTGATAGTGGAACTATAGCCGAAGAGGGTTCTATACTGAACTTACCAGCTGTAACTATTCGCCAGGCGCATGAGAGGCCAGAAGGTATGGATGAAACAACTGTTATTATGTCAGGGCTAAGTAGTGAGAGGGTCCTTCAATCGGTTGATATTGCTAGTCAACATAACTCAATGTCTGATCGTGTTATAAAAGCGGTAGACGACTATAAGGCAGACAATGTCTCGAAGAAGGTCCTCCGAATTATCCTGTCATACGTTGACTACGTAAATCGAACAGTATGGAAAAAATAAGTTCAAAGATTTTAATATTGGGCTCAACAGGAATGATAGGACATAAAGTCTTTCAAGTTCTTTCTAAAAATAAAAATTTTCAATTATTTAATGCGTCTAAATCTAAATTAAACATTGATACAATTATTGTAAATCTGAAAGATATGAATCAGGTTGAGGTTATGTTGGAACAAATAAGACCTGATGTTGTTGTAAATGCTGCTGGAATTTTAATTAAAGACTCACAATTTCAACCTTTAGATGCTGTGCTTTTAAATGCTATATTACCTTTATCACTCGATAAATTATCAAAAAAGATAGGTTTCAAATTGATTCAAATTTCAACAGATTGTGTTTTTTCAGGTGATAATGGACCTTACCAAGTCAGCGATATTAAGGATGCTAAAACTATTTATGGCAGATCAAAGGCCTTAGGTGAGATTAATGACCTTGAAAATCTAACCATAAGAACATCCGTTATTGGCCCCGATCTTAAGGCAGATGGCAAAGAATTATTTAACTGGTTTATGCAGCAAACTGGTAGCACAGAAGGTTATTCTAAGGCAATATGGTCCGGAGTATCGACCTTGGCTCTTGCTAATCGCATTGAGGAATGTATTGTTAATAATATCTCAGGACTTCACCAGCTTTCTTCGGGGATAACAATATCGAAATATGATTTGTTATGTATTTTGAATAATTATAGGGATGTTAGGTTAAATATTATAAAAGTTGATGGTCCTATTACTAATAAAGCCCTAAAAAATTCCGAGGTCTTTCATTTAATGGGAAATAATTACTTAGATATGTTGAAAGAAATGATTGATGACATACAAATGTCAGATACATATCTTCATTATAAACTTCTTAAGTATTGCTAATGTTTATTTTTTTGATATTCCTGATTGATGACTTATTAGTTAATAGGTGTAAATTTTCGTCGATTAAAAACTGATAACATCAGCATATGGATAGATGTTCTGCGATATAGAGAAAATATATGAAAAAAATTGCATATTTAATAATTTCTTCTCCAAAATAACATTATGAATCCTGAAAACACTAAAAAAATATATGTGGTCTCCGAATTTGTAGATCAAAAAACGAATTCAACAGGCTATTTTTGGTTCAAAATTATACATAGCTTATCTCATAAACTTACAAATGTTCATGTATTGTCAATTCGTGAGAGTTGCAAATTAGCTAAGAAAGATAATGATGCAGTAAACTATATTGATACCGGAAATCCTTCATGGTCTATAGGTAAAGGATTTATAGCAAAATTGATAAGTAATATTTTTTTGTCAATTCAATTTGCCGTAAAAACTATTCAAGTTGTGAAAAAAAATGACATCGTTTTTTCAGGAACCAATCCTTCCATGCTAGTTCTTCTTATTGCCCTCATCAAGCCAATTTCAGGTTTTAAGTGGGTTCTATTAGTAAATGATATTTTTCCAGAGAACTTAGTGCCGGCAAGATTGGTGTCTGAGAATTCTTTTGTATATAAAATTACAAGGAAAATTTTTGATAGCGCATATTGTCGTGCTGACAAAATTATTGTTATTGGGAGAGATATGAAACATGTGGTGACCAAAAAAACTTCTGGTAAAGTTCCTATAAAATATATACCTAATTGGATTGATTTACAGGATATTTATCCTTCACAGAGTAAAGATTTATATCAGAATCATGATGAGGTTTCTGAAAGAAAAGTGGTATTTCAGTTTTTTGGTAATATGAGTATAGTGCAGGGTTTAGATATAATCTTGGACGCAATATCTGAGATAGGTTGTTCTAATGTTAAATTTAAGTTCATCGGAGGTGGATCTGGTGTTTCTTTGGTTGAACAATATATTAAAGACAATCCTCAGATTGATGTAGAACTTCTCCCGCCCGTTCCATTCAATAAAAACATAACGGTTCTTAGTGAATGTGATGTTGCATTAGTTAGTTTAGCTCATGGCATGAATGGTCTAGCCGTTCCAAGTAAAGCTTATTTTTCTTTGGCAGCTGATAAACCAATTTTAGTAATTGGTGAGCCCGACAGCGAGCTTGATTTATTAATAAAAGATAATCCAAAGATAGGCTGGTTTTGTGATTCGAGATATAGATCATTGATTGCAAAAAAAATTGACGAAATAGCTAAACTTAATTTTTTAGAATTACAGGGGCTTCCGCGGAGTGTTATAGAGAATCAATATAGTTATCAAGCAGCAAGCGATAAGTATGTAAGCTTAATCAAAGATGTTCTTAATGAAGAATGAATAAAGCTAAACATATTATTAAGGTTACTTAAAATCTGGCAATGTGAATTATATTAGATATTTAATTTTTTCTTTCAGATAAATTCGCAATTTCTATAAAAAATATTCTATTCTGCTATGCATTCTATTTTTAATAGCTAAAATAACATATACCAGTTATTTCTATTTATCATTAATTTAAATTAAGGAGTTTATTGATTATGTCTAATAAAGGTATTGCGCTTA
>Ga0115004_10000848_pt1 | contig 24287 bp, 21 predicted proteins | sample ArcticOcean_MG_C_10_FD_88737 | JGI IMG/M metagenome (GOLD analysis project Ga0115004, IMG submission 88737) | Marine microbial communities from western Arctic Ocean - ArcticOcean_MG_CB11_90 | ecosystem: Environmental > Aquatic > Marine > Oceanic | place: Arctic Ocean: Canada Basin | collected... | reverse complement strand
TGCCCTGACTGTTCAGACCGATTACGGTGACTGTTGTCCATACATCGTCCAATACACGCGATATACTCGTCCTGCGAAGGGACGTCTTACCTCTGCCCTGACTGTTTGTCCATACATCGCGATATACGAGACTGACACTTCTTTTTTATCTAAAGTCGTTTTGCCTTCCTGATTCGTACGAAATCAAAAACGACGCCAGCCTGGAGGACGTGCGCTCCGTGCTGGATCCGCGGTTCACTTTGGCAGACGCGTGTGCCACGAACTCCACCAAGCAGTGGCGTCACGGTCTGGACGGCAAGGAGTTCCTCACCGGTACCGTGGGTCTAAATAACTTGGCGGAGTCCGATTACGCCAACTGCGTGTTGCAGTGTTTAACCAGGGTGTTTCCGCTGCGGGCGTTTTTCTTGACCCGCGAGGAGAAGCACGAACAACACGCCAAGCGCGTGTCGACGCTCACACTACGTTTCGGCGAGCTCATCCGCAAGATGTGGAACCCCAAAGCGTTTAAAGGCCAGGTATCGCCCCACGAGCTCATGCGCGCGGTCGCGTCCTCGTCGGGTGGGAAGTTCAAAGTCGCATCGCGGAGCGACCCGGTTGACTTTTTCCAGTGGCTGCTGCACGCGCTTGGCCGGGAAACGAAAGCGAAAGGAACACAATCGATTGTGGATAAGTGCTTCTCCGGCGCGATGGAAGTGCGTACGGTTGGCGAGCCGCCGGCTGGTGATGGTGTTGGCACTTCGGAAACAGCGGAAACAGAAGGTGTGACTACGCAAACCGTGCCCTTCAAGATGCTCGCCTTGGACCTCCCGCCGCCGCCTCTTTTCCAGGACTCGATGGAGAAGAACATAATCCCGCAGGTTTCTATTGTTGAGTTGCTGAAAAAATACGACGGCGTTTCCACCACGGCCACGCCCCGGGGCGGTTTGCGGACGCACAGGCTTACGCAGCTCCCGGAGTACCTAATCGTGCACTACAAGCGGTTCACCAAGAACGCTTTTTTCCGGGAAAAGAACAACACCATCGTTACGTTTCCCACCAAGACCCCGCTGCGGCTCGCGGAGCACGTGCCGTGCCCGGTTGACGCAAAAACCGGCGCCCAACAAAACTCCACTTACGTCTTAGTCGCCAACGTCTGCCACGACGGCCCGCCCGACGGCGGTACCTTCCGCGCGCAGGTGTTCCACAACGCGGATAGCCACTGGTACGACATCAGCGATTTGCAGGTTGAAGAAACCCTGGCGCAGCAAGTCGCGCTGACGGAGACGTACGTGCAGATTTGGGAACGGCGGGCGGGGACGGGGCCGGGCCTCGGCGGTGCGCGCGCGAAAAAAAACGCACACGCGGAGGAAGACCCCTTCGGGCTGGGCGACCTGGGGGGAGACGACATGGTGGAATGAGGCGCTCTGTCTAGGGACACCGGGGCACAACTCCGTGGTACCGTACATATCTAGATATGAATAAAAATGCATCCTCCAATTCCGAATCCTCTCAAGCTCGAGAAATACATCCTCATCTCATCTTCTAAAGCTCATCAGCAGCTTTCTTTCAAATCGTGCGCGATTACGTTCGCGTCGACTTCCGCGGCCACCACTGCGGCGTCTTCGTCCACACTCAGTGGGTTGTTACCCACGGGCCCGTGGTCGATGCTGGATCGAACATGGTACACCACCCTCCCTACGATCGTGTCGATGGCTATTGGGCCGAAGTTCCGGCTGTCCGGAGCGTCTGTTGCGGGGTTATCCGCGACGACCCAGGCTTTGTTTTTGGGGAGCTGGAACGTTTTGGTTTCGGTGTTTTCGTTTTCGGGAAGAACCGACTCCAGCAAATCCCCCGCGAGCGCGGCGACTCTTCGGATCAACACAACCTGCTCGTGCTCGCTTTTCGCGACCGTATCGGGGTGTATGAACGCCACGACGTCACCGACACGCGCGGGCCGCGGAAAAAACCAACGCCCGCCCACGCGCGCGTACGTGCCCGGCATCGTGCCCGCGTGCCGCAGCGGGCGAAGGATCAACATGGTCAAGTTCGTTTGGTTTTTCGTCTCATCGGAGGTGGCCTTCGCGAACCTCGGCGCGCAGGACAACTCCGGGGCCATGGCTTCTCCTCGAAACAGCATCTGCGAGCACATGGGTTGGTCCAGGACGTGTTCGTTAATGCGTCGCATCAGCTCCATCGCGGGTATGTCCCCCTCCTTCTTTCCATCCTCCCCGAACGCCTCGCGCAACCCGAAAGGGATGGTCTGCTGCGTCGCCTTTTCGAAAATGTAACGCAACGACCACGCACGCGTGGACGAGGCGTACCGCAGCCGACGCAGAGGGACGCTCATGCGACCGAGCCCGGCCGTCTTCGCGACTCGTCCGCGCGCGTGAAAGGAGTGGTGCTTGACACGTCGACGAAATAAAAATATTGCCGCCGCCTGACGACGTTTCGCAAAGCCGAATGTGCTCCAGTTCTCGGGTGCGCAGCACGAGCGCGACGATGGGGTCGTTCGCGCGACGCGCGCGCGAGCTCGTTTGGTTCGCGGGTGCCGCAGCGCGATCGCGCCCGGCCTCGCCTTGGCGCGTGGCACCGAGTGCTGGTCCCGGAATGGCGCTCGCGTGTGCGCGGTCGTGGTCGCCGTCGAGATTGGGCGGCGGGGCGCCCATCTTTTCGCGTCGCGGCGTCGCCTCCTCCGCCGCGTGCGAAAACGCATCCATGGAGGACCTGGAGGACCGGGACATGTTACAGAGCATTGTCAAGGTATTCACCGTGCACAGCTCGCCTAACTATTTCATGCCGTGGCAGAACAAGCCGCAGCGGGAAACCTCGGGCAGCGGCGTGGTGGTGGCGGTGCCGGTTCCAGGCGGTGTGGGGGTGCTCACCAACGCGCACGTCGTGGCGGACCAGACCTTCGTGCAGGTGCGGCGGCACGGCAGCAGTGTGAAGCACCAGGCCAAGGTGTACGCGGTTGGGCACGAGTGCGACCTCGCGGTGCTCACGGTGGAGGACCCGGCGTTCTGGGCGGACGCGAGGATCGCGCCGCTGGCGGAGTCGTCGGCACCGATTGATTTGACACCGAAAAGCATTCGTACCGAAAAAAACGCCACCGAAAAGCGCGTCACCCCGCTGCGCATGGGCGACGTCCCGGACCTGCAGGCGCACGTCACCGTGATGGGGTTCCCGCAAGGCGGTGACAATTTAAGCATCACAAGAGGCGTGGTGTCCAGAGTAGAGCTGACGAACTACGTGCACGGCAGCGCTTCGCTTTTGGCGATTCAGCTGGTACGGGCCTTTCCTGCTTTACCACGTTCCGCCTCCCTGGTTGCCCATACGAGGCTGACACTTTTTATTTCTCGATCAGGACGCCGCTATTAACCCGGGCAACAGCGGCGGGCCCGCGGTGAGGAACGGCGAAGTCGTGGGTTTGGCGTTCCAGAACCTGGCGAACGCGGATAACATCGGGTACGTCATTCCCACGCCAATCGTGCGGCGGTTCCTGGAGGACATGGAGTCCGGTACGGGTGATGAAAAGAAGAATCTCGATGATGCGAAGGCGGCTGATGCGAACCAGAACCAGAATCAGAATTCTTTGTCGCAACCGCCGCCGTACCGCCACGCCGGTTTCTGCGCGCTCGGCGTGAAGTGCCAGAGCCTGGATAACCCGGCGTTGCGCGCGTTCTACGAGATGACAACAAACGAAACCGGGGTGCTTTTAACGCAAGTCGTGCCGTTGTCACCGAGTTTCGGGTTGCTCATGAAAGACGACGTGCTCCTCGAAATCGACGGCCAAGCCATCGCGAACGACGGAACCGTTTCTTTCCGAGGCTGGGAACGCGTCGCGTTCGACCACCTCGTGACGCTCAAGAAACCGGGCGAGGATGTGGTGTTGACCGTGAGACGGCGAATTGTTGACACTGGTGACAACTTGAAAGGTAGTCATGACACTGGTGACCCTGGTACCGGTGGCCCTGACCCTGGTGACCACGGCAACTTGAAAACCGGCAGTCACGTAACATCGATAACCGTCAGCGTCCAGCCCATGAAACGTTTAGTACCGGCGCACCAGTACGACGTGCTGCCGAGTTTCTACGTCTACGCCGGCCTTGTGTTTTCGCCGCTCACGCAACCTCACCTTCACGAGTTCGGCGAGGACTGGTTCAACACGGCGCCGCGGAAACTGTGCGACCGCGCGATGCACGACCACGGTACGGAAAAACAGGAGCAAGTAGTGCTGTTAAGCCAAGTCCTGTCCGACGAAATCAACCAAGGGTACCAGGGGATGCACGACTTGGAGGTTAAAGAAATTGACGGGGTGCGGATAAAAAATCTGCGAGAGCTGCGCCGCGCCGTCGAAAGCGCGAGCGGGACGTTCATCCGGCTGGACCTGGCGGACGACCGTGTTTTGGTGGTGAACCGGACGGAGGCGAACGCGGCTCACCAGCGGATCATGGCGAAGCACAGAGTCCCGAGTGTGATGTCCAAAGATCTGGAGGAGGAGGAGGAGGCGTGTAGTTTTTATTGAACAACTCGACATATTTATTATTTCGTGCCTCAAAAGAAAATTATCTCCGCCGCGTCCCTGGTCAACGCGCAGACAGACCGAGGGGGCGCGTTGGCAATGAACGGTCCCCTGGGTGAGGGTGACCTACCCCCCGCGTCTCCTCCCCGAGGGCGACATCTGCGGACGGACTCGAACGTGTCCACGGATGAGTACGTGCGCTGCCGTACCCGGACTGGGAAGCGCGTTGTTTCACGGATCTCGCGAGACGCGAGATGACGTTTAGGGAGACGCCGCCCAGGCTCGACCCCCGTGCCCCGTGCCCCCAACTAACATCTCCCCTTCCGCGTGCTCCCCTTCCCTCCGAACAGGCTCATCTCGCGCGTGGACATCTCGGACATCTCGGATGTCGCGACGTCCCCACCCCCGCCAACCCGCGCCGGGCACGTGCGTTCGCTGTCCGGCACTTTGGAGGAGATCAACGCGAGCGCGGCGTTGGACGCGTCATCGCGTTTGCCCCGGATTTACGACCCCCCGACGGGGTTGTGCAGGGTACGGAACGAGTTGACCAAGTGCGTTGCGTTTTTGAAAACGCAAACCTGGCTCCCCACGGCGGTGGTGTTTCTAGGCGTGGTGTTACTCATCGCCGTGCCGAGCATTTCGCTGCTCAGCGCCAGGCACACGGGAAAAGCGGCCGGCGCGGAGACAAACTCCACCGGTATCAACACCACACACGCTGTGCGAAGAATGCTCAGGGTTGAGGGTCATGTGGATTTGCATGCGGTTGCGTCGGGTTATGAAAGAGAAAAAGAAAATAGGTTCACCGAGGGTAGGGAAGAAACAGGCGGAAACGGGGCGGACGCGAAGCGGATACGCCCCGCGCGAAGACTCGACTGATAAATAGACTAGTTCGCGTAGGGGGAATAAGTCTTTACCTAGACTACGAAACAAATACCATGTTACCTTCGAAGGTAATACACACGAGCGTTTAGTCCTACGTCTGCCGGCTAGAGCGCGATTAGTCACCGCACGTCTTGTGAACGTTCCATGATTCCGCGCCCATCACTCCGTAGGCGACTCCAGGGAATTTGACGCGACTTTGTTCCTCGCGTTGGCGACCCTTTGCAAAGCACCCCCCCCAGGTTCTTTTCCGCGCTCCGGTTTGTTCCAGTTCCCCTGTACCCTCGCGGCGCGTTGCCGTATGCTTTGCATGACGTCGTCGTCCAACAGGGTCATGCCGGTTCGTGTCGCGTACCGGTCCAAAATGCCTTGCTCCAGTGCGTATTCTTTTAGCGACTCCAGGGTCATGAAGTCGTTCCGGTCGTCGTATTTCTGGTCGTCGAAGTTCGCGACCAGGATCTCGGACGCGGCGTCTACTACGGAGACGGCTACTTTCAGCAAACCAGTCGCGACGGCGAGGTTCAGGAACAGGGTGAAAAAGTCGAAAACGCCGATCGTACCGGACAGCATGAAAGAAACTCGTAACACGTAGTGGTACCTCTGGAACCGGTGAAGCACGCCTGCTGCGTCTTTCTTCCAAATCATCTTCGGCCCCAAAGAAGTCCACGCCCCGTCCTTGGTGTACGAAACGTCCGCCGTGGCTTTCACCGTCGTGTCACTCGGGTCCTCACGGCGCATGTTCGAGTACTCCAGGTTTATCTTGACGTGCGTGCCTGACAGACGGAACGTGGGCCCTTCCGCCGACTCGGCCGCAGCGGCCGGTGTGTTCACGGCGTCCAAACCAACACCGGCTAGTTCTAAAAGATCCGAAATCGTCATCCCGGTATCGGTGTCCTTATCAACCGTGAGCCGCGGCGAGTCACCGACGGCGTCGCCGAGCCTGCGAAACGCAATCGCGGGGTTACTCACCGTGCTTCCCCAGCTCGTGCTGACCTGGTGGTCCCACACCTGTGATTGTGTTAAAAAAGTGGTTAACGTCTTTCGTATGTTACGTCCGTAATTATGGGCGGACAACCGGCAAAACAGGGAGACTTTTGATTTGGTGAAACACACGCGTACCAGCCTCATCTGGTCCACGCCGGGCACGAAGTAGTTGCCAGCCGACAAACCCGCGGCGCTCGCGGTGGACGCGTCAACGGGCTCGTCTTGAAAGTAAGTCGTGATGAACACTGCTTGTTCTGTTTTTGTGAGTACGTCCCCGAGCCTTGAGAGATAAAAAAGGAAGTGTCAGTCTCTCGGCCATGTGTATGAGGGATTGGTACGAGTAAACAGTCAGGGGTAATATCCGTCCCTTGTGGTACGAGTATGGGCAGAGGTAGTAGTCCCTTCGTCAGGACGAGTATGGGCAATCGCGGACGGCGGAACGTGTTCATTGGGAAAGCCCCGTACCTCAAATCAAAGTCGCATTGGTTGTTTTCGTACACCCACCCGCCGCCGTAGTCGAAATCCGTGTCCGGGTTGTCGCAGTACGCGGGGGGGGCGTTTTTTAGAGACGCAGCGGCGGCGTAGTACCCAGCCTGGTCCACGTACGCGTTCACCACCGCGCTTGGTTGTTCCTGCTTCATGTACCCATGGCTCACTATCAGGTTCCAAATTATATAACTGACGATCGCGAGGGTCACGGCTTTGTGCGAAATCGCAATCTTAGCGTCAACGATACTGCATTTCTTCACCGTGGTATACGTACACAGCTTGGTCCACGTGCTGTCCATGGAAACCATGTCTCGTTTGCCCCAGGAAAGCGCGCGACCCGGCTTCGCGCTCGTCACGCCACCCATTCCGCGTTTCGCCCTTTCGGGAAATGTTGCGTGCCGTGTGGGGACCGAGGCCGGGGGCGGTGTGCGCCTAGGCGTACTTACGAGCGAGCGAGGGGTACGCACGACACGCGAATACGTGTGTCCGTTTGGTGCTCGTCGCCGCGATGAGCGCGGTGGGGTGTGGCGGGCCGGCGCCCCCTCCATCCCCAAGTCGTGAAATTCGACGTGTCTAATGTGGTCGTTTGTCCTCGAAAACGGTCGAGCGTTCCGAGAGTTATCGTGGTTTTCGAAGAGGGGAACTCGGCCGACTGCGCAGAGACGCGCGCGCAGCGGCGCCATGTCCGCCTCTTCCTCGGGCTCCGAGATTGCGGAGGAGGTGCTTCACGACGAGAACGACGGGTCAGATGTTGAGTATTCTCCTGGTGTGGACGTGACCTTTCCTGGTGACGCCGTTTACGACGCGGTTACGCATTCGCCGGGCGGTTCGGGAGGGGGGGAATCACCCGACACGAAGGTTTCCGATGCGGAGCGGTACAGCGACGATTTCGGAAGCGAGGACGTTTCCGACGACTGCGGCGGGGAGTTTCTTGACGAGCCCGTGGATGAGGCGCCTGATTCGCCGGGAACCGCGGTTCCCAGTGGCGTTGGGGGGGTTACCGGAGCCACGGTGAGTCCGGTAAAAAAGGCACAACCATTTCCCGAAACCACCGAGATCCCGGGCGAAGATACACCCGCGGGTGTCCCCGCGCGACGCACCGCGACCGGTGATGAGTTTTTCACCGCCGAGGCGTCAAAAATCGTATGGGACACACACGACGATACGAAATCCGAGGACACATCCGACACCGACGAGTTCCCGAAGTTATTCAAATGGGAAACGTCGCCGAGCGCGTCGCGCGAGTTCGTTTCGCGCCAAGACGCGATCGCGTCATCTTGTTCCAACAAAAACCGCCCCGACCCAACATGGGCAAACCCTACGCGAATCGCTTCACTGTTGCAACGCGCGCTTCAAATCGCGTCGCGCCGAGCCACGGTTGTCGCGATGACCCCGACGCAGAGGCGTGCGCGGCGGTACGCGATGGATACCGCCCCCGTTCGCGTCGGGGCGTTGACCATAGCCAAGGCGCAGGCGGCGAACTTGTCGGCGGCGACGCGCGCCGAGGCGATTGCGATTGCGAAGGACATAGAAACGCACGCTGTGGCGCATCGCAAGCGCATGACCCCAACGCTCGCGAAAGCCATGTACATACGACGGGGTATTGTACGCGCCGCAGCGGCGGATGGAGCGCGGGTCGTCGCCGAACTTGAGGGGGAGAAAAGTAACGACGACGGCGAGAAAACGCGCTCCACGCTGCGCGTTCTTCACGAGTTCTTGCTGAAGAAAGAAAACGACGCGCTCGGTTCGGTTGGTGGCCTGGCCGAAACCGAACAAGGCTGGAAAGAACGCGGGTTCCACCCGTTAGGCAAGGGGAAACAAGCTCTCGTGCGCCGGCTATGGGCGAGTCATCAGTTACGGCGCGACGCCGCGTCGTCTTTGTCGTTTGGCGACGCAAACGCGGTGCCGCCGCCGCTGAAAACCTGGACGGAACTCAGTTTGGGCGCCGCTAAAGACGACGGCCTGGAGGGAAAGTGGTGGGACAACGGCGCAGGGACACTGCTCGCCTCGAGTCATGCTGGAACGGAAACTGTGGCCATGCTTCGCGAAAGCGCGGAGCTGCGACGAAGGGCGGGAGAGGTTTTGTGATGAAAGCGAGCGTTTCAGCCCGTCGTTGTCGGTCAACGCAGTCATTTCTGAAAGCAAACGCGACTTTTCAAACAGACGTCGGTGAAAGCGTGAAACAGAGTCCAACGAAAACTCGATGCGTCCCAGAGCAAGCGAGTGCAGCGAGAGGGTTTCTTTGGATAGCGTCGTTGTCCGACGCCCACTGTCAGCGCGCGGCTCCCACGTCGAGACGTCCGCACGTGCATCGAGACACCCGCGCGTCGCGTGGTGCTCTTTGAGTGTCCCGTCTCCCCCAGTTTCCACTCGGCGATGGCCGTCGCGGCGGCCGCGGCGTGCGTCGTTGGGTCGCGTTCTGGCGGCGTCGTGCCCAAAATGAACGCGCGTTCCGTCTCGCGCGTGTCCGCGCCTCGCGCCTCCCCCCCTCCACGCCGCAGTCGCGTCACGACACACGCCACACGCGTACCATCCGTAAACTTCGTGGACGTGGTGGACAGCGAGCCCGGTTTGTTGCTTTCCCCGTTCCGTGATGGCATGCAGAAGAGCCTTTTGTTTGGCGTGAGCCACATGACGAACAACCACGAAGCGGCGGAGCACATCCTGGCGACGCGACCGAGGTCCGTGGTGGTGGAGACGGGGTTGTGTAAGCAGCACTCTGCCGCACGCGGCACGGTGTTTAACTTCGACGAGCTGTTCGCGTCGATTCACATCGGGGGCGCGGAGGTTGAGGAAGCGCTGTCGTTCATCACGAGGGTGGCGCATCAATTAAGGCTAGAGGAACAACCGCTGGCGGGAAGCCCTTTTTGGGCGCACATGAAAACGCAGCTCCCAGCTGAGGCGTTAGTGTACGCCGCGGCGTTCGCAGTGGATGCTAGGCTGGTGTTTGGGGACCGACCGAAGGAAACGACGTACCGGCGGTTAGTCAGCACGCCTACGTTGGCGGAGCTGGACCAGACGTTCGCGACCCAAAGCGCGCGGAATTACCGGCTTCTGCTTCCGGAAAACGACCCGGCGTTCGCGGTACCTCGCGTGTCAGGAGAAAACGACGCGTTCCAGCGCGTTTGCATCGAGGAGCGGGACACGATTCTGGCGCACACGATTTACGAAGAAGCGTGTGCGGAGGGGATTCCGGGAACCGTGGTGGCGGTGGTGGGGAGCGATCATTTAAACGGGGTGACTCTTCGGTGGCGCGAGATGGTGGAGAGCGGCGGTGAGTCCAGAGCGTCGGCGAGCGAAATCGAGAATCTGTTAACCTCACCAGAAACCACGCGCGAGCACGTCGGCGCGCGATTAGCCATAATGCAACGGCTGTTGGGGTTGCGGTGTACTGAATCCTTAGTTGCGGACGCGTTCATTGCGCTTGAGACGGATATGAACAAACTGGTGGGCGACGAAATCATAGCCTTCAACGCGACTTCCGAAATTTACGGAGCGCCCCGGATGCTTCTCGCGGCGGCGGGCGAGGCGGACCAGGAGGCGTTCGACTGCGCGGTGGGCAGCGCGAAGAATGGCGACTTCAGGGAAACCTTAGCGCCAATGCGAGCGGTGCGCCCGGTGAACGGAGGCGTGGGGTGGAGCGAAGACGCGCTTGTTTGGCTGCGACAAACGAGCGCGGTGGATCTTTCGTGTTTACGGGAAAAGTGAACGAGTGCCGTGTGATGCGTGTGGCTTATCGACCAGGATTCATCTATCACAGGATCTATCGAGGATTCATCGTTTTTTTTTTTAACATCCAAGCGGTTGAATTACAAACTCAGGCGGCTAAAAACCCGCATCATTTTGTTTACGATGAGGAATGAGGATTCATCACAACTCGCTATCGATTACCACGTAAGCTTCTCTACGTCTTTTCTCTTCTTTCCACGACTACGTTGACGTCGAAGCCGCCCGCTTTGGCGTTGCTTGTGATCGCCGACATGGTTTGCGCAAACGCATTTTGCGGCAATAACAAGTCGTCCCCCGTCGGGGTGACGAAAAGAACGCGCCTGAACCCCGGTCGTCCGTTTCCCCCGAGCATCAAACCGCCCGTGGTGTACTTCATTTCCGGAATCATAGCACTGCAGGCGCGAAGAATATCCCCCGCCGCGATCGCGACGGTACCCAGGACCGCCGCGTTTGAGCCCGGGACTATTTCCTGAGAGATTAACAAGAAAGTGTCAGTCTCGTATGGGCAATCAGGGAGGAGGAGCGTGGTAAATGGGAAAGGCCCTTACCGCGACGACGATTTCGCCACACGAGTTTTGTTCGAACACCACGCCTAAAGGCGGGGCAATCACCGACTGCACTACTCTGGTGCTGGCGCTTTTCACCTCAAACGACGCTGCCGCGATGTTGTCAGGCGGCTCCAGCTCCACCAGCACTTCGCGCACGATCGCGGTGCTGGTTTCTGCAGCGACCTGTTTCGCATCCTCCTCTGCAGACTCGGCAGCTTCTCCAGAAGAAACTCCCCCAACCAGCCTTTCAAGCGCCGAAAGCGTGTCCTCGGCGTCGCTTTTGGACACGCGCGAGCCGCGTAGCGCGTGCGCTCGCCGCACACGGGGGGGGGGACCGCCTACCCACCGTACCGGCGAGCACGGACGCGCCCACGCGCGCATACCCGGAGTGCTATTCACTTGGGGAAAACGTCGGTGGCGACTCCGAATCAGCTCCGCCATTTTGCCAAATCCGAAAACCACCGAAAACGCTCAACTTTTCGAGGGGGTCGTGCCGCTCGACGACATGCATGAGGCCTTCCGCGAGACCAGCGGCGCCCAAAATCGCAGGCATGGACGCTACACTCGTGGGCTATGCATTTCAAGCATCTGAGGCGCAAACAGATACGTGTGCGCTCCGGAGAGGCGACGACTGGGGGATGAGAATTCTGACCAACAACTTTTGTCCTACTGGTACATCTGTGCGCAGAAATTCCTCTCTTGCAGCAGCAGCTTTCTCACAAACGTGTGACTGGTGACTCGACTCGCGCGGTGTAGATGATCCAGGACAAGGCGAGTACTTCCCATTTACCACATTCCGCCGACTGTTTGCCCAATCAAGACTGACACTTTTCTTTTCCAAAAAAAGATGACGCGGATGAAAGGCTCAGATTTGCCACCTCGTCTTTTTCGATGGATGTCTGTCCATCGCGGACGGGCTTTCCAACGTTGCCGAATTCACAGACGCCCCCCTTGCCGTACTCTGCCCTCAGTTCCTCGCGCGAGCTTCGTCTGCGCACCCGATCGCCGTGTTCGCACGCGTGTGAAGGTGGTGAGAACGCACCTGCGTGTTTCGAGCGTGGAGCGTGCGTGAGCCGTAACGCCGCGCGCGCGTGCGCTGGGTAAATTTAGGCGTTCGAAAAAACAGGACGCCGCACGCGATGCCGATGGAACGCAAAGCCTCGGTCGAGGACATGGTGGGTAACCTGTGGCGTTTGGGACGCACGCCGTCGCAGGCGGAGTTCGAGCAGTTTTTCAGCAACATTGCGCAGGTCGGGTCGCAGCAAAACCTCGTTGCCGCGGCGCAAGCCGCGGCGACTGCGAACCAAGGCGCGGATCCCGGGACCGATATCGGAAACGGGCTTCCCCGCGTCGCATCCATTGACCTGTTGCGCAAGATGATGATGAACCACCAGCCGGGGGGAATCCACAACCCGAACAACGCGCCGTCGCAGCACGGGATGAACGGCATGTTCCCGGGTTCGGCGGGAATGCAGAACACGGGTAGGTAGCGTTCGTCGTGTCCCCACCAGAACCGACCGAACCGGGACCGACCCGGAGCGGCAAATCGGGGGCAACGCGTCTTGGCTTTTTCGGTTTGTCGCAATTCCAACTCCAACACGTACCATTCAACCACGCAATTCCAACTCCGCAATTCCAACTCCAACGTACCTGACTACGTTACTGACCGACGCCTTCCCCACGGATCACCCCACCTTCCGAACGCCGCAGCTTTCGGCTTCCACAGCGCTCCGTACGCCAGCGCACCGGGGATGGTCCCCGGTTTCGTCCCTGGTGGGGACGTGGGATTGACGGGCGGGGCGCGGGCGAAACCCGCGGCGCCCGCGAAACCGGCGGCGAAGCGCAAAGCGGGCGTTGTCCAAAAAGAGAAATCCCCGACGCCCGCGAAAAAGAAACCGCCCGCGAAGAAAAACAACAACGCGCGCAGTGTGACCCCTGATGAAGGCGCCTCCGATGGCGACTCCGACGGAGAGTTCGACGACGACGACGCGGATGACGGGAAGGGGGGGAAAACCACGGATGAGGTGCGGCGGCAACGCCGGATGTTGAGCAACCGCGAAAGCGCGCGGCGGTCGCGGCGGCGAAAACTGGAACACGTCGCGGTGCTTGACCAGGCTATTAACGGCCACAAAGCGGAGAACCAGCAGCTGATTGACCGGTATCGCGAGATGGAACAGCGCACAGAAAGCGCGCTTCGTGAGAACGCGCTGTTGAAAGCGGAGGTGGAGCGGCTGACCATGGCGCTGCGGGACGCCGCGGCGGGTGGCAAGGCCGTCGAGCGCGTGTCGTCGCTGCAGCGCATCGCGTCGGGCGGCGCGCTGGCCGCGGGAGGCGGGCCGAAAGTGGGCGACGGCACGTCGTCGCCCGCGATAGGGGACGACTCGCCAAGGGGCTTCGTGCCCTTCCGCTCGCTGCAGTCGTACGAAAACCTACTGAGTCTGCAAGCGCAGACGGGGGGGCGTTGATGGATGGTTCCGCACACACACAAACGTCGCGAAGCGCAAACGACACCAACACATAGCGAGGCCACAAAGACGAGCCAGGCACGACGCGCGGATTCGCGGGAAGGTTTTTGGGTTAAATCGAACATCGAGCTAACCAGAGCGGCTAGATCCTAGCCTATTTTATCGCCGTGCCCGCGGGCACAGCGATGGTTATCTTGTTAGCGGAATCCCAGCCAAGGGAAGTTGTGAATGATGGATAATAATGATAGTATACATGACAACCTTGTGTTCACACTCACAGCTGCAGGCTTTCCGCGAGTTTTTCAATTTCCAGCCGCGCGGCGCGTGAGGGCGCGTATTTTCTTTCACTCGATTTCGGCGGCGTCGCGCGGAACTCGCTTTTCGTTCGCGTCTCGGGCGGCGTCGCGAACGCCAAGCGTTTCGAGGCAGACTTCGGGGTCCGCGGCGAGTTCTCAGGAGACGCACGCGTTCCCCATAAAGACTGTGTCTCCTTTCGGCCACCTCGTCGCAACAACGAAGCCACGGCTTGTTCCCGCGCGACGTCGATCCAACCCGAGTCGTCATCTTCTGATTTTGGGCTTTCACTTTCCTTGCCTCTGTACTCTTCTCCCGCCACTCCCAGCGTGCGGTACGGCGTCGCCGCATTCTTTCTTGAGGAGCTCTTTGGAGTCACACTCGCAGCATGCGGCGTGTATTTCATCTCCGAGTCATAGAAGTAATCAGACGCGCGCGCCGCCGCGGTGGTGTGGGTCTCGGCGTCGTAAAAGTCTCCGTCCCCGGCGCTTTCGTTGGCATTCTTTTTCGCGGGGGTGAAAAATAACGCCTCCTTCTCCTTTTGTTTCTTCGCGCGCCGCTCGGTGGGCATCATCAGCCTTTCTATTTCAATTACCCCCGCTTGTTCATCCAGAACTGGCAGGTCCCGCCCCAGGGCTTTCAAAACAGCGCGTCGCGCGGGACCGCGAGACGCGTAAACCCGCGCGTCGTACCGTCCCTTCGCGATTTTCTCCCGAACGCGGTTCGTCGCCGGCCAGTCCACCGGGCCCGCCGTCGTCGTCGCGCGCTCCGCGACTCGCAAGGCGGCGCTCCAGCCCGCGGCGAGTCCCGTGACCCTCGCGGCTTCACGGGCGTGTGTCATGGCGGCGACTTCACCGTGTAGCTTGGTCATTATGTTTCGGATATCACTTTTGGCGACATGAAACTCTAAAGAAATACTTCGCGCCAAACCGACGATTCCGTTTTTCGCGTCGTCATCCTCCGACGCAAACGTCTCCGGCTTCGCGCACAGCCGCGCTTTGTAGAACTCGTGCGCTAGCTTTTTGGAAAAACTCTCCTGCACCTCGACTTCACGGTCAAGCACCTCCAGGGCCCACTCCCGTTGCGAAATCGCCCTTTCCACGGCCTGACCAGCGGCCTGCGCCACGCGCGTTCGCTCCGCGTCAGCGTGTCTTGTTTCCAGACACTGCAAACGCAATTTTTCGCGCAACTCGTTTGCGTTTTTCGCCACCCCGGCCATCGCCGCGGCTCGTTCGAGTTCCGATGACTCGACCGCCCGTTTTTGTTCCCAGCCTTGTTCGCCCAGTTTTTCACGTGCGTCACGAAGGGCGTCAATTAGCCTGGTGTTCTCGGCCATAGTGTCATCGTGTTTTGTTTTGAGCGCCGACTCGACGGCGTCGTGCACGGCTTTTTTTTGAATCTCAACCCGCCGCGTCTCGTTTTCGGTAAGCGAAACCAACTCAAGTCGCGCGTCAACAAGTTGCGCCTTCACAATGGTTAACTCCCGCGCATCGTCTTCATTAGCCTCCAGCCGTGTACGCGTCTCTTTGCGTATCTCGTTGTCCACGCGAAGGCGTTTGACGTGCGCCTTCAGCTCCTCCCGCGCTTTGTGCGCCGCCGCGAAGGCGCCAAACTTTTGCCGCTCGCTTTCCCGCAAAGTGTTTGCTAAGTATACCTCGCGCTCGTGCGCCGCGGCTATTTCCGCACCGTCAGTGACGATTCGCGTTTCGAGCGCGCGAAACACGCGCGCGGCGAGTACGCCACTGTCGTCTTCGGTTCTGCTGTGCGGTGCGTTTTCCGGAAACGCGCGTAACGCGTCCCTCACAATTGGGTCGTCAAACACACCTTTCAAAATCGCTTCAAACCGAAACACGGTTTCGCGTTCCACAATGAAGGCGTTTTGCGAAACGCGGAGTGCGTCGGCGAGTTTCCCTGTTTCGTTTTGAGCAGCATCCGCCCTTCGCTTTTCTTTCGTCGCGGTGAGCTGCCACCACGCGACTTCCTTACTGGAATCCTGGGCGGTGACGAACCAGCGTTCGGTGCCTTGTCGCAAATGCGCGACCGCGTCGGTTGCCCCGCGGTCGCGCAAATCGGCGCCGAATCGATTTGACGCACTTTCATCTGCGTTGCAATTTTCGGAAGAAGACTCCCCGAGGGCATCTTTCCTTTGCAAGTCCCTCGCGCGCCCGGGTAACGGCGAGGTTCCGGGTAGGTTTTGTGTCTTTCCGGAGACAGGTGGTCTGGTCGTGTTGGGCGTGACGGATTTCGTTTTCGTCCCCAGGCCTGGGGACCGCTTGTCCGCGATTGCAATTGAGTCGAAATCCGCGTCGGCGACTCCGAGACCACGATTGGGGGGCCCCGCGCTTTGAAACGCGAGGACGCGCTTGGTCGAGTCCACGGTTTGGGGCGTCGACGCACCCGGTGCCATCGTCTCCCCGGAATCCCCCACGCGCCGCGAGGACGGGGTCCGCATGTCGCGCCGACGCGCGGACCCGACGCGCGGACCCGACGCGCACTCGGGTTGTGGGGTCCCCACCGCGACACAAAAACGCCTCACACGTGTAGCGGCCAAAATCATCGACAAGAGGGTCGACGTTCGAGGGTTGATCGAGAGGTGAGATTTGAGGATTGATTAGAGAGTTTGATCGAGAGCACGGTCAGCGAATTCTTCCCCCTTTTTTTCCTCATCCTCTGTCTTCCTGTTTTGGCGCGATGTGTGAGGTGGCATCACTTTGGTGACGCGCGCGGCGGTCGACGACACGCGACCGATGCCGGCGACGATGCCGGCGACGATGCCGGCGACGCGGCTGGTGGTGGGTCCGTATGCCGTGGCGCACGGATTGGGGCGCGCGCGTGGCACCCGCGTTGCGAGCGTACGCACCGCTAACGCCCGCGACCGCCGCGTGTCGTGTCATGGTTGGCACGCCGGCCGGCTGTCCACCCCCCGACCTCGTGTTTCGGTCTCCGCGTTGGGCGATACCGATCGCGCGGCACCGACGCGGTGGATCGCGGCTCCCCGAGGCCCTTACCGAGGCACACACGGTGCCGCACCCGGTATCGAACCGCACCACCTCCCACGCGCTGTGTTGCGGTCACGGGAGGGCCGCGACCAAACAAAGACCGGCACCGGCGGGATCCCGTATCCGGATTTGAGAGACGCGTTCGAAGCGAGTCGGCGTCGACTGGAACAAAACAAACCGAGCCTCTCCGTGTTCGAGCGCGCGGGGGGGTTCGTGTACATCCGTAACTTCTTCGCACAGCAAGAGTTTGAAGTGATCAAGGCGGAGTGCGCTTTGTTGAGGACGAGCGTGGGGAGCGAACGAAGAGCGTGCGCGCGGCAGCGCCTTGGGGTGATGGTTGCCGAGACCAACTTAGTGCACCGTGCGTTTATGAACGACAGAGTCGCGCACAGGTTGGGGGAAATCGTTGGCCAAGAAACACTCATGCCAGCCGACGTCCCCGTGGAGTACCGCGTCTACCCGGAAGGAAGCGCCATGGACTGGCACCAGGACGTTGCGCTGTACAAAACCCCGCAGTACGAGCTCGTGTTCACGCTTGAAAACACGAGCGACTCGCAGGTTCGTGGTGTTGCCTTTCCCAAATCCTGACACACTGGGTACCGTCCCTCTTTGAGCGCACTACTTGTGACGTATGTAGCAGTTGCCGGTACTGGGAACTCTTACAAATACATCACAAGTGCACTGTTCGGCCCGAATCCCAAGACTGTTTGCCGATTGTCCAGAGTAATTACTCACACCAGTCACGGTCCCGACTCACCTTTTTCTTTTCGCGTGTGTCCAGACGCAGTGGCGCGACGCGGACGGCGCGCGCCGAGGCGGGTGGACGGAACCCAACTCGGTGATCATGGTCAAAGCAGAGCACGTGGTGCATCGCGTCACGCCGATCACGGTGGGCGAGCGGTCCATCGTGAAGTTCGTGTACACCACCACGCTGGACAAAACCGACGAGTTTTACGACAACCTCACCACGTACGAACGCGAGTAACGAACGGGGGACTTAATTTTTAAAGGCAGGATCGTTTTGCAGCCTCGCTCACCGCTGACAGGCTGACCGCTCCAAATACCATAAAACCACCCTCCAGCTTCAGTTTACTCATCAATTAACTCGTCCTTGGGTGCCGTTCGATATTTTTTTTTCTCCTGGATCCTTTTGAGTTGAACGATTCCATCGATTATGGGGTTATCCAGCCTCAAGGACACCAGGGAGCCACTTCAATCGGGGGCGTGCGTTGGCACCGCACTCCTTCGCGCGATGGCTGCGATGACGATCGCGCCGGTTGGCACTGGCGTTCGCGCCCTCGGCGCACCCTCGGCGTCGCGCGGAAGAAGCTGCCGCGGGGGCGCGTCCACCGCGCTCGGGTTCGCGGGCGAGGGCATGGGGCAACGGGCCGCTTTGCGCAGCGTGCACGTCCGGCCGTCCGGTGTCGCGTTGGCCCGAGGCCGAGGCCACTTGGCGGTGACGAAAGCGGTGACCGGTCCTCTTGAGACTCGGCTTGGGTCGATTCTAACCTCGCTTCCGCAACGCATAGACTTGTACTTCCGCGTGCGCAAGGGCCGGAAGCTGCTGTGGAAAGCCATCTGCGCGTTCACCGGGTTCTACACCGCGAACGTTTTGTCCCTGACTTTCGGGGTCCTCGGCATCAACGACATCGTGGCGGGCGCGTTTTGCGTCGCGTTTTCCGAAATAATCACCCGGTCCTACTACAAGAAGGTCAAACCGGGCAAGTACTGGGACTTCCTGAACTGGTTCAAGTTAGGGCTGATGTACGCGCTCACCGCGGATGCATTCAAACTAGGATCGTAAATGGATGCGAGAGAATGCGAAGTGCAGGTTCTATTTTATGGAAACAAAGATGTTTACGATTGCTCTTCCGCTATTTTCTCACCCGCCACCTGCTTCGTACATTCACCCGCTTCGACCAAAACGTCCTCCCCGTCAAAAGGTAGTTTCTTTTCCCAGAACTGCGCGGTTCCCAGCGCCGGGTCGAGTTCGTAGGACGCGAACCCGAACTTTTCGTAACTGCGCTGGGCGTTTTGGTTGTTCGACAGAACCTCCAGGGTGAGCTTGCAACAGTTTCGTGAAACCGCCACCTCCTGCACCGTCGCCATCATGGCCTGCGTAACACCCTTCCGTCGGTGATTGGGCATCACGAACACGTCGTGGACGTTGATCAAAGCCGCGCACTTGAACGTGCTGAACCCTTGGAAGGCGTTTATTAACCCCACCGGGGTCTTGCCGACGCGGGCGATGACGCTGAACGCGCCTGCAATCGTGGAAAGACGCGCACACAGATTGGCACGGACCCCTAAGTCCAGGGGGGCGGAGTTGCCGAACCGGTCCAGCGCGTACTCGTTCAGAAGCGAACTGACTGTCTCGCAATGTGTCTGGTTGGAGTAGTCAGCCACGACGCACGTCACCGCGTCACTCATCGCGCCACGGAGCGGGTGCCCTGTGAAACGTGTGTCCGCGGTTCTGAGAAGAAAAGGAAACAACGAAAAACGTTTGTAAGTACAAGTTCCACCTACCCTTCACATCTGCGGCACTCGGCTCGCGATGAACCTTCGCTGGAAGCTAGTGGCCGCGCCCTCGATTTCTTCCCAAAGCGTGGACAGCGCGCGCGTTTCCGTGTGGTCCCCCAAAGGCGCGGACGCCGCGCAAACGCTTTCGCGGTCGGCGCCCGTTTTTCGAAAAGTCGTCAAGTCCTCCAGACTTGCAACGCGCCGCTTCGTCGTGACCGAGCTTGCGTGTTTCCACATCGCGCTGCGCAGTGCGTTGGCGGTGGATTTGGAGGGGTCGTCGCCCGCGAGACCGGGCGCGGCACGCACCGCGGTCGCCGCGGCCTGGCGCACGGTACGAATTTCAAGCAGCCGGTCGATGATTGGCGATACGTGGAAGTCAATCGCGGCGTTTGCAACGTCGCGTCTTGAAACGCGGCCCTGATTGTAAAAAAAGAAATGTCAGTCTCGTATGGGCAATCAGTCGGAGGAATGTGGTGATTGGGAAATACTCACCACGCTGAGCGGCGCGGCGCACGCCAGGGGCGGCGTGGTTTGGCCTCCCGCTGCCGCCGCCGCGCGCGCTGAGGCGTCCGCGAACACGCTGTCAAGACCTTCACTCCACCGTTCGGGATTCGCAAGGAACCGTTTCCTCCACCGCGCCGCCGCCAAAGTTAGCAGCGCCACGTCGCACTTCATGCCGCCGAAGTGCGCCCTGGCGAGCAAACTCACGACAAGCGCGCCGTGCGTTTCGCTCAAGCCGCGCATCGCGGCGCCCAGGTTGGCGAAACACTCAAGTTGAGAAGAGTCGTTCGATTTGGCACCAACAGAGAGAGGGTCTTTGTCATCCGTAGCAACACAGCTCAATTCTATTGTAAAAGAAAAGTGTCAGTATTGTATGGGCAAACAGTCGTCCGGGATTTGGGAAATGCAATTACTTACCTTTGTCACCCGCTGTGCCCAGCCGGTCCACCGACTCGCACCCCGCGAGTTCCGCCGCGAACCGCGCCACCGCGGCGTTCGCTTCGGCTCCCAACACGTACCCTTTCGATTGCGACAGCATGAACCACGTTATCAACGGAACTGTGGGGTGTAGCAGCGCATCCTCGACGCAGATCACCAGTAAACGCCGCAGCGCCTCCGCGGGGTTCGCGGTGAGCAGCGCGTGCGCCAAACGCGCCGCCTCAGCGCATTTTCCTCGCCGTATGGCTTTCTGCAACGCCGACTTCAAAACCCCGGGGGTTAGGGAGTTTGGCGAGGAAGACTCCGAGTTGATTTTTGAAGTCATAGGTGTCTTCTCTGCGCCTTGACAAACGTTTGTCACTAAACGCACACTCGTCACGCACGGCTTGCCCTCGTTGGTTTTCTCCTTGAACGTAGTCACCGCGCGCCATTGCTTGCCAGGGGTCGTATTTGGATGGCCATGCTGAGTCACGCTTTGTGTTTGTTCCGAAGAAAAGTTTTGTTCCGTTCCCCTGGTCACTCGCCACCGCCAAACCTCGCCCTCGATCCACACCGAGAAAACAACCTCGCACTTCGCGAAGCGCTGCGCTTGCATCAAAGACGCGAACGCTTCCGAGGTTTGTTTTTTCGCCTGATTCGGGTGAGTTGGTGCTTCGACTGTTACAGGCACCACAGCAGGAAGGCGCGTATCCGTCGGGGACGTGCTCAGGGTACTCTCGGTACTCTCTACCGGTTTCTCGATTTCTTTTTTCGTCGCCGGCGCCGGCGCTCCGGCGCAGTTCTCCGCGTGCGCTTGCACCAGCGCCGGATGGAACGGCCTATCGCACAAGGGACAGTCCGTAAACGACGACCTTTCCGTTTCCGATCCGTTTCTTTGTTTCAATCGCTTCGCACTAGGTACGTTGGGTACCGGACCTGTAGCTGACGCGCCGAACATAGACGCGATGGTTCGCGTTTCGCCGCCCATCTCGCTTAATCGTCGTTTGAACCAGTCCTCGGTCACTCAGTCTCTCCTCGACCAAGAAAAGTACCGCGTCAACGTGGATTCGCCGATGTCCGGGACGTCCAAACTCAGGGTTAGGTGTTGGTGTTGATCAACGGTGAGGGATGTCCGCACGCCCACGGGCTCGTCCTCCGAAACCGCGTCCTTCCCGTGTTCACGCGACCACGGCGCAGGCGCGGCCAATCCCGCGGGCGACTTGAAGTAGGTGGTGAGCAAACGCTGCACTTTCTTCACGACGTACCGCTTCCAGCGCTTGGGCGCGGCGCCGATTTGCCCGCGCGCGCGACGGAACGGCGACGCCAGGGGCTCCGTGATGATATCAGGCGCTTCGAAATCCTCGCGGGCCCGTTTCATGCCCCACTCTCGACTGCGTCAAGGCGCTGATGAGAATGCCGAAATTCAAAATTGGCACGTCCGAGAACGACAGCCAGCTTTTTGAGGCCGTTTGTTGAGATTGTTGGGATTGACGCGGCAGTCCTCCGCGCGTCGCGGCGTCGCACGGTTTTCGGTCCACTGCCATGGCAGAGGATGCGTTGCGCCTGTTCCGCGCGGTTTGCGCGCGGACGCGCGACACCGGGTTCGCGCGCAACTCCAAGCTCTCCGAGTCCGTCGAGCGCCTTTTCGTTGTTGAGAAATTACTCGGAAACATCGCGTCCGTGGCGCTTCGCCCCGTCGACGCTCGGGACCTCCGGGACGCGTCTGAGCACGCGCTGACTCAACTGGACACCTGGCGTGCTGCGAGTGTCACCAAGCGCATGATGGGACACGACGACGACGTCAAGACCGCCCTTGGTGAGCTGTGCGACCGAGTCGAAGCCGCGGTGGGACCAGCAGGGAGTGCCGTGTTGAAAACAGCGCAACCCACGACGTTGGAGGATGTTGCTGAGACGTATCAAACCGACAACGCTCAACAGTATTCGTCTACAGATCCGCAACGAATGCCTCACACGCTACCCCCCCCGATGCGAAAACACCCGCCACCCGGGATGAGCGCGGACCGAAGAAAACCTCCGCAGGCGCAAACCGAAAAAGAGGTTCCCCGCCGCGGCGACGCTGAAGCGCTCGCCGCCGCCGCGGACTCGAACGCGGCGTACACCGCGGCGCTTGTTGCGCAGGGCGCTGGGCACGCGCACATCGCACTGGAGCGTATGTGCGAAGCCGCGGAGCTGGGGCACGCCGCCGCGGCGACGAGGGCGGCGACAGCGCTGCTGACTCCAAACGGGCAGCGTCGTCTCGCCGCGCCTGACGATTTGAAACGCGCCGTGCGGTACCTCGGGGTCGCCGTGGACGCGGGCGACCCCGACGCCATGAACGTTCTCGGGAGCTTGTACATGCGCGGCGGTGTCACGCATGCGTCAGGAGAGACCTTTTCGTTGGATTTCGTCGCCGCCGCGGCGCTTTTCAAACAAGCGGGCGCGCGAGGATGCGCCGCGGCGGATTTCAACCTCGCCGTGTGTCACGAAACGGGCGCCGGCGTGGCGAAAGACTTGGATAAGGCGAAAGCCTTGTTCCGCCGAGCGTTGGCACTTGGTGTGTGCAAGGCGCACGTTTCACTGGGGTACCTGGCGATGCACGACGGAGAGTTGAGTACCGCGGCGAGGCATTTCGAACGCGTCGCAAATGGACGTCTGGTGGAAAACGGCTTGACCAAAGCGGACGTCGCGGACGCCACGTTCGGTCTCGCCGATGTCCACGAGCGAGCCGCGGATCTGGGTGTCGCGCGGCTGCAGCGCGCGCTCGCGAACGGCACACCGGTGGATCAAAACAGGCTTGCGGATTTGCGTTCGGAGAGCTTTTTTTTCGTCACTGGTGACGATGAAAACGAAAACGAAAGCGAGTCGTACGAAAACGATTTGTGTACCGCACACGACGCAACCGACGCGGCCGCGCGACGTGACGCGACTCTTCGCGCGTTGGAGTTGACATCGATCGAAGACGACGTACGCGACGCAGTCACCGGCGACTTGCTTGATAAAGTGGGGGAGGCGAGAGAGCGATGCGAAACGTTGACGCGCGCCGCCGCCGAGGCGGGCGACGGTCGCGCCTCCTTCCGCGTCGGCGTCCGCATGTGGCGCACTACGCACGTTTTGGGTCCGCGGGAGGAGACCATGGCGGTGCGCGAGGAGGCGGCGCGCTGGGTGCTCCGCGGTGCGGATGTGGGGTGCGGAGGCGCGTATAGATGGCTCGGGGATGTCGCCGTGAGCGGCGCGTGTCGCTTGGATTCGAAAAAGGATGCGAAAACGGCGCGCGCGCTTTACGACCTCGCTCAAAAGTTTGGTGACCGATTCGGCGCGAAACGTTTGGCGTGGTTGGAGGAAAAAACCTGGTGCGGCGCGAAGAAACAAGGCCTGCTTCGTGTATTTCCCACGGCGCCGCCGAAAGCGTGGCGCAGAGTGGTACCACCGGAATGGCTGGACGAAGCGATCGCTGGAAGAAGCCACTCGTGAGACTCGTGAGATGAATCGTTCAAAAAATTGTGTATTTTCAAAATTATAAACGCTTTTTCTGGGAAGCCACAACACACAACGACTCGCGACGCGGACACGACACCCTCCGCGATGGTTTTCGACGCGACGCTCGGTGCGGAAACTCGCGCGCGCAAGCGAAAGCGCGAGCGCCGCGATGCTGACGCGGGCGAGGCCTTCCCCGGCCTTCCCAACCACGTCGTCGTCGAGCACATCCTCAGATCTGAGCATTTCGACGACCCCGCAGATCTCGCACGGCTCCCAGCGGTGAGTCGCGCGATGCGCGCCGCGGTGGCATCGACGGGGCTTGCGTTTGAGGAGATTGATGAAGAACGTGCTGCGGAGCTCGGATGTTTAAGCGCGGTGCTGCGCCTGCAACTGGCAGGCCGCCTGTCGCGTCGAGAATACCTATGTGAGGCAGCGGCGAGGAGCGGAAAGCTCGAGGTGCTAAAGTGGCTGCGAGCGGGCGGCTGCC
>Ga0115004_10000845_pt1 | contig 24344 bp, 12 predicted proteins | sample ArcticOcean_MG_C_10_FD_88737 | JGI IMG/M metagenome (GOLD analysis project Ga0115004, IMG submission 88737) | Marine microbial communities from western Arctic Ocean - ArcticOcean_MG_CB11_90 | ecosystem: Environmental > Aquatic > Marine > Oceanic | place: Arctic Ocean: Canada Basin | collected... | reverse complement strand
GATCTGGAGCGCGTTAGAACTTTTCGCTTGGGCGAGAGCGAAATTTTCTCGAGCGGTTTCGTTTTTCGTACGCGATCGATAGGAGCTTTCGAGTTCGTTCTTGCGCGTTTCGGAGTTCGTGATTCGTTAAGCATCGCGGAGCCGAATAGGATTGGACGGAAAACGGAATGAAGAGATTTTAAATTTCTTTCGTAGGATCAGTTTTCTCCTTTATTTCCCTACTCTATTTCTTGAAACCCTAAACTTTTCTCATTAATTTGACTTTTGTAGTACTGTTTTATGAGATGATAGGTATTTCATGGTATACTGATGAATTTTTGAACAGAATCGTAGCGATGAATAATAAATAAGAAAACGTACGCGTGCAGAGTAAATGTTTATTAAGGAGTGTTGTTGTTGTTGTTGGTGGTGTAGTCTTCGTCCTTGTTGTTCGCTTTTTGCTTCGCGGAAGTTAAGGCTTTAGAGAGCATGGATACGAACGAGTCCGAGCTCGCTAGGCTCTGCGGAGACGCCGCGACGTCGGCTGATGAATCGAGGAACAGAGATCGTTTTCTCGTTGGTGTTCCGAGCGCTGATGTGATTGGGGATATACCAGAACCGCGACGAGATTGAGGCGGCGTGGAGAGTATGCGTTTCGCAATCGGATCTTCCGCGTTTTTAAACGCGTTTGTTCTCGAGAAATGTTTGTCGATTAATCCTCTGAATCGTTTCTCGAACGCCTCGCGCTCGGATCGTTTTTGCGTATCGCTCTTATTTTTATCTTCCATGATTTCCTGTTCCAAGCGTTCTTGCCAAATGCGACGATTTTCAACGAGTTCGAGACACATCGAACGCGTTTCGGGGAACATTTTGGAAAACGCGCTGTATAAAGGCGCGACGACAAACTCGATGAAGTTGATTTGAGAAATGGAAACGACCGTCGTATTTCGGTCCATCATCGGTGAAACTGGGAGCCCGAGAATTTTTTCACGATCGCCTTGATTGAAAAACTCTTCCAAGACGCGCGTCGCCCACGCGTTGTACGTTGGGAACGGCTTCACCGCGTTTGAAATATCCGCAGAGTGCAACAAAACGTTCAACATGAGTTGGCGTTCGTCGTCCGTTTTGAAAAACGCGCCTTTATCGGTCTCCTTATTGAGAACTTGGTCATCGCTACCATCGATTTCATTATTTTCATCATCACCATCGGCAGCGTCGGCAGCGGCGTCGTCGCAATCCTCCTCCTCGTCCAATGCTTCGAGGAAATCGTGCGAGTGCACGAACTCGTCCATCTTTGAAACCATACTGAAATGTTGTGCCATATCCGTGTGCATGACGCACGCAATGATGATTCTTCTAACCTCGCGGTAACTTTCATCTGAAAACGTGGCAAAAATGTTCGCGCTCTGATTTGCTTCGATTAAATTGAAAAAATGCGCCAAATGATAGTTTTCCAACACCGACTGGTCGTTATACGTTGTCGCCAAACCATCGCGTGTTCTAACCAAAAACGCGTTTGTTAGCCCGGGATGGTCCATATCATGAACGATGGCGGCAACCATGAGTGCAAATTTTTCAAGTTTTGTAATTTTCGTTCGAGATTTCGTCATCTTGATGTATCGAAAAGTTGTATGCGTCACGTCCAAAGCGTGCGTGAAGTTGTGATATGGATTTTCGCGGTACATCTTCGCAACTTCGCCGACGAATACACGTAAAACAGATTCTTCGACAACAGATGGAAGTAAACCGAGCTCTTTGAACATTTCCACCACGAACGAATGTGCTTTCGTGTACTCGTTCGTCTTTGAAAGTCCAGCGCTTGTGTTACTTTTGACACCGTATTCGAAGACTTTAAAATCCCAAGAGTCGAGCTCGAGCTTCTCTTCTTCGGTAAAGACGGACAAAGAAGAGGAAGAATTTTGAATAATGGTATCACTGCTTAACGCATTAGCGACTTTTTGTGCGCCTGCCATTTTCGTCACCGCTGATGCAAACGCGTGGATCCTTGATTTCGTCGCATGCGTTACAGACGTGCCTAAGCGAGTCACAGAGTTCACGTCGTAACTTTTCAACCACGCTTTGGTAGAATCATCAACCTCTTGACCGGCGAAAATGGAATGATCTAGAAGAATAGCCTGAATCAATAATTGATTTGTTGAGTTTTTTGCAGGGGAATCACCTCCACCGTGTGAACTCCCAATCGATCGTTTTCGAAGCATTTCGCTGTTATAATTATTGACCGTATCGGACATCTTCTCCAGAACGTATGCCAAAACTGAAATGTCCAAACTCCCAGCGACACCAAACATACCCTCGCTTTCGTTCGATTCCAAATCTGCCAAAATCGCTCTCGCGTGTCGTTCTAAAATCTCGATAATCCTATCAAAAGGTTTCCCTAATAAGTGCAATCGCATGGAAATGAAAAGCGCGTTAAAAAGGGCAGAGGCGACTAATGCCAACCCGGCTTCCATCAACCGGCGCATCGCTCGCGAATTATCGACATCGACGCCATAATACGCATAATTTCGAACGAGTGCTACTGACTTTTCACCACCGGAAGCGATTGGCCCGAGAGTGACCGTTGTCGCTACTAACAAAGCGATATTTGCAGCGCCCGCCTGCTCCAAGCGCCTGAAAACGCCAGCCGCCGAAGCGTTGCCTTTTTTCCCAGATTCAGTACCACCGTACTTCCCGTTCTTCCCTTCCCATCGCGCGGACAGGAACTGCGCACCAGCGATACATAATCTCGTCAAGAACAAAAATTCAGTAAAACCGACAAAGAAAGCTTTGAACGAATAAGTCAAAGTATCGTCTCGTCTCTTCCCTCGCGATTGCTCGTAAAGCACGAACTCTCTCACTACTGGAAGAACTGGGATCATCATAACTGTCATCGCATCGACGATCGCGGCAAAGCTCATTTCATATCCTTGTACGCATTTTATGCGTAACCTGCAATCGATCGCTCCGATTATCATTATAGCTATCGATATCATGAGTACTTCTGAAAACTTCAACCGCGTGATCACACTGGAACACGACGGTAAACTAGTGATTAAAATCGCGAGTACTAACGTCCATAATCGGCCGAAGAATCCATCGAAAAACATCGCGAGTTTCCTATTACTCGTTCCGAATCCAGCCGAGCCGGCGAAGAACGTCCAAAACGGATTCACCGCGCTGTTCGACTCGCGTTCAAACGCGGCCTGAATCGTTTTCTTGATCGAGCATTGACTGAGCACATTAATTGCATTATTCGTGCACGATTTTTTTTCCGGAGACGGAGAACTAGAACGCGCTCGATTCGTCTTCTGCGTCTTCATCCGCCTGCGCCGCCGCTGCTGCTGTTGCGAGCTGATCGAGCGTTGATTTTGAGCGCAGTTTTCTTCTTCGATCGATTACTTTTTTTCGCTTTCGTTCTGGGGAAAGATATTTTATGTTTTACTTATTAAAGTTAGATACGTTTTGTTTTTCAAAAAAGCGTTTTTGACCGGAGCTGCACATTTCACCTCTGTCGCCTTAACGTTGCCAAGAATAAGTTATATGTGTATATATATATATGTATATATCGCCTGTTCCGTCGTTCTTCCTGTTCGTTGTCGTTAATTAAATTTGATCGAACGATCGATCGATCTGCGGACGGAGTTTAAAACGAAGTGAAACGAAAAGAGATCTGTGCAACCTCTTAAATTTTTGTTTTGTTTTGTTCTTTTTGGGTGCGCGCGCGCGCGTACATATCGCGATGAATATGAAATGAAATGAAAAAACGTGCGCGTTCTTATTAATCGTGTGTTTTTATGTTCTTGTTTTTGTCTCTGCGGTGAATTAGTGTCGTCGTTGTTCTACGTGATGAAGAGGCGTTTCGCGAGGCCGAACACCGCGGCGAAAAATTTAATACTACCGTAAACGACGCCCGCAAAAACGTAAAATGTACCGACGTAAAGTAACGAGAGCGTCGCAACCTTTAACCACGTTGGACAGTTATTATCAGCAACGCCTCCTCCTCCTATTCCTCCTCCTATTCCTTCTCCTATTCCTCCTCCTATTCCTCGTCTTCCGCCTGAATGCTCTTGCATATGCGCTAGCAATTCGACGTCCCCGTTTGAGCGTACACCAAGTATAAAATGATCACTTTGACCGATTGAAACGATTCCGATTCCAATCGGCCGCGCGTTATTACTATTATTATTATTATTACTCTGCCTCGCCCTGTTATTCATTCCTGCGAGATCATCATCAACGCTTCTCAGAGCACGCATACTATCTCGCGATGAAACGACAAGACCGCGCAAAAGATCTTCATCATCATCAACGACGACGTCTGCTTCGATCGTTGCATCGTTATTCAATCTTCGTTTCTTCTTTTTCCTTCTCTGCGCTCGCGAATCTACGTTCAAGCGCATTTATCAGCACCGCGCACGTGCACGATTTAGTACATTTATGTAGATATATATATCTACATAGACGCTTTCGTTGTTTATTTAATAGAACAGCTTTCGCGGCGCGCGAGATCCCGTGTTTTTTTTGTACCGTGGTGGCCACATAAATTTTCTGCGTGCTGGAAACTTTGTTTTGCAAAGATTTCTTCGACTGATCTGCAACGAATAAAAATGACCGCGCCGCACGCGCGCTAAGTCTGTCGATTCTCTACGATCGCCTTTTTGAGCGAAAAGACGCGCACGGTTTTAGACCGAGAGCGCGTTCGCCGAAGTAGAGCTTGGCGCGCGTTCTTTTACGATCAAGAAAGTTCTCTTCCAACAAGCGCGTTTCTAAAAAGTTAGTATTTTAAACTCTCTTATTGAAACAACACAAAACGAGAGTTTGTAAGTTTCTTTGCTGCTGGCTTCCCTGGGGGAAAATAGGGTTTTGGGGTTTAGGGTTTAGGGTTTAGGGTTTGGGGAAAATAAAAACAGAATAAAAATAAAGGAATAACGATTTAATTGTGTAAAGAGCGCATAGCTTTGACGCATTGGCCAGGCAACGACGTAAACAGAAACCGAGTTTCAAAAGATGTCACTCGCGAAGAACGAACGGAACGAATCGCGAGAATTTGCGAGAGAGCTCGAGCGCCAAACGGAAGAACTGCTTTTACAGCGCGAGTTGATTAAATGTTTACAGGAACGAATCAAGGAATTGGAAACGGCCGAAACGAATGAGTATGAGTACGATGGCGACATGCAATCACCGTCAAGGGCGATAGGCGAAGCGTTTAACTCTATTTTTGGTCGCTTCGGTTTGACCACGTCTAGTGAAGCAATCGAGGACGAGAGAGCGCGTGGAAAGGAAGAACAATTTTTATCGAAAGAAGTAGTTACGAGAAAAAAAGACCGTCGCGGTGATTTTGACGACGACGACGACGACGACGATGCGTTGGAGAGAGAAAACGAAGTCAGAGGATATAAAAAGGATTCAATAGTAACGGAAGAACAGGAGAGAATAATTAACGTTTTAGTGAACGAGAACGTGTGCGTGCCTGGGATCGTTTCGGTGAGGAATAAGAGGCTAGTGTTTGGCGTAGTCGATTGCGACATCGATAAAAAAATGTTCGTCGGGTTGAGAAAGGTGTCGAGGGAGGAGAGGGAAAGGATTTTGAAAACGAACGGAGGTGGGGGAGAGAGTGGTAGTATAAGAAAGAGGACGACGCAGACGAATAATATGCATCATTTGAAGACTTTAGCGCAGTATTTGAATCCATCATCAAAGGCGTCGTCGAGCGCGAGCGTAGGCGACAACAAGGACGAGAGCGCATCGTTAAACGATGATGTAAACGATTCGTCGTCGTCGTCGCTTGAGATGTACGAGATTTTATGGAAAGAAGATGGGGAAATTAAGCGCTTGGTGTTTGAGGCGAATGCGGATGGGTTCATGCATGTTTCAAAACGCGTGCAAACGTGGAGCGAAGAGGCGAAGAATGAAGTGCGAGCAATGCCCGACAACCATAATAATAATAATAATAATAATAATAATAATAATAATAATAATAATAATGCAGACAAAAGAGAAGCAACGACGACGACAGCTACTTCTTCAATAATAATAGAAAGAGAAAAAGAGAGCACACGCAAAATTTTAAAGCCGATGGAAAAAAGTTCCGCGTCGCAACAACCAGAATTGATTGGATATGCTTTGAAAAATGCGCCAATAATTGATCAAACGATTCAATCATGTCTCATCAGCGCTTTACCGTCGAGATTTAGGAGATCTGCGTGGACGTTGAAATATTCTTCAAAACGAGACGGTATTTCTTTGCATTCTCTTTATCGCGCGGTGAGACAATCGCCCGCGACTGTTTTAGCCGTGAGAGATACGAATGGGTTTTGTTTCGGTGCTTTTAGTACGGAAGTATGGTCCACGCAAAACGCGAATCGTTATTTCGGTACTGGCGAGTCGTTCGTGTATTCTATAGAGAAAGATGGAGATAATACTGTCACCGCGTTTACTTGGTCGGGGAAAAATGATTACTTTCAAATTGCTAAATCAGAAAGCTTGGGCGTTGGCGGTGGGAGTAATTATGCGTTATGGATCGATGAAGATTTCACCAGAGGTATTAGCGGGAGTTATTGCGAAACCTATGAATCGGAATGCATAGCTAGCGCTGAAGAATTTGAAGTCTTGAACGTTGAGATTTATGAGATTTCTTGATATGAGTGAGTATGTACGCGTACACTGTGATGTGTAGATTATATTTATTGTTTTATTATGACATTGTATTTATTATATAATGTATATATATATATATATATATATATATGTAATTGAACCTTTCGCCTGTAAGTCCACGTCTAATTTTAAGCCACGCCTGCAAAGCCTTCTGCGTCGATCGTCAACGCTAACTCTTTCCCGCCGGTTTGCACAATTTTCCCCTTTTTCATGATATGCACGACATCTGGTTCAATCAAATCCAACAAACGCTGATAATGCGTAATTAACAACAAACCTTTCTCATCAGATTTCAACCCATTAACGGCCTGCGAGACGTCTCTCAAAGCGTCGACGTCTAGACCGGAATCGATTTCGTCCAAAATAGACATCTCGGATTCGAGAACGGCCAATTGCAAGATCTCGTTTCGTTTCTTCTCCCCCCCTGAAAAGCCTTCATTGACGTTTCTGGTCATAAAACTCGGATCCATGTTCAACTTATCGAGCTTCGGGGACAAAAACCCATAAAACTCTAACGGATCGAGCTCTTCCTCGCCCTTGAACTTTCTTCGTTCGTTACACATCATTCTCAAAAAGTCCGTGTTTGATACTCCCGGGACCTCGACTGGCGATTGGAAGCTCAAAAACAACCCAGCTCTTGCCCTGTCCTCTGGCTCCATTTCGAACAAATTCTGACCTTTATAATAAGCTTCGCCAGAGGTAACTTCGTACGCCGGATGTCCGACTAAAACCTTCGTCAAAGTCGATTTCCCGCTCCCATTTTTCCCCATGATCGCATGCGTCTCGCCCTCTTTGATTATTAAATCGACTCCTTTCAAGATCTCCTCTCCAGTTTCGGCGACTTTCGCTCTTAAGTTCTTGACCTCGAGTAAGACGTCGCCTTTCTTGCACTCTGTTCTTTGCGTTCTTCTCTTTCGTGATTGATTATTATTACCGCGCTTTATCGTCTGCGTCAAGCTTTGGCGGCTACTACTTTTGACCATCTCAACTTTCCCTACTAGACGAAGACTCGTCGCAGTCGTCGTTGAGCCAAACATCGTGTTTTTGATCCAGCCACGACTCTTCTGCTGCTGCGAAAAGTAAGAAGAAGAACACGTCTGAGAAGACGCGAAGCGAGCGATGCTTTGAACGTGAGAGGACATTTCGCGATTTATTTCGTTCGTTTACTTAATCTAACGCGTTTATGACCTCGCTTGTTTGCACCGCGTCAATTTTGTTTGGTTTGGATTCCCCAGCAGCAGCACAGTTTTTCTTCTTTTGACGAGTTTAGGATTTTTATTATATTCTTTTCAATAATTCTTATAAAAAAATGGTCGCGAACGATATTAAGAAGGATATGATATACAAATGGTATTTTTTCTAATATAGTAAATCGTTCACGTTAAACGATTGGTGAGAGGGATATTTAAAACGCAAAACTTTTCAAAAACTTCAGAATTCGAGATCTTTTATTTTAGCGAGAGTGATGATGATATAATACCGTAGCTTCTCTTGAATTAGAACCATAACATAGGCGCAATTGCCGATAGGAAACCAACGAGCGCCACCGCTTTAGTATAATAACGCGGCGATCGAGAAGAAGACGACGACGGCAATATCGACGGTGGCGACGGCGGCTGCGGCGGTGCAACCTTACACGTACTTGGGGGACCTTCAAGAGGATTTTGACAAGCAAACTTTGCTTGAAACGCAGTCGCTCCATCAAACATCAACAATTGCGTTGCATTCGCCGCGGATCCAGTCCATGTAGAAATATCTTGATCAAACGTAGCAGCTTTAAAAAACATATATGTCATATCCGTGACTGACGACGTCGTCCAACTTCCAATGAACGGTTGGTTAAACGCAGCAGCATTAGAAAACATACCGTACATAGTCTTGACTGAGGACGTCGTCCAACTTCCAATTGGTTCGTTAAACGCAGCAGCATTAAAAAACATATATGTCATATCCGTGACTGACGACGTCGTCCAATTTTCAATTGGCTGGTTAAACGCAGCAGCGTTAGCAAACATACTAGTCATAGTCGTGACTGAGGACGTATCCCAAGATGAAATATTACCGTTGAACAAAGTCCTATCTTTGAAAGCTTGAACCATACTCTTAACCAAACTCGTATTCCAGTTTGGCATCGTACCGTAATTATTTGCTAGGGACCCGTACCCCGTGTTCGCTACCCCCACCGATGCCCCCCAACTAGTGCATTCACCGGTCACATCGGCCCCAGCTTCCTGTAAACAGTCAGTAACAAGCGCCTTAAACTGAGCAGAAGTAGTGTTCGAAGGAATCGGATTTACCGCCGCTTCTGCTTCAAGGAAGCAGCGAGTCCGATCAGTAGAACCCGCGATGGCGATTATTGAAGAGATCCCAATCACTCGAGTAAACGAGCGCGAAAAAGAAGAAAACTTACTCTTATTAGAAGTAATGCTCATCGTCTTTCTTTTCTTCCTCTCATCGTTCGAGCGTGATAATTTCATCATCATCGCGCTCTTTCTGTTCGTTCGTACCGTTTATGCTTTCTTTCTTCTATTTATTACTACTAGCGCTAGTAAAATAAGTATTATTTTGTGTACTCGCGCGGAACATTCTTGTAGATGTCGAAAAATGTCGATATTTAGGGTTTCATACAAGAAAATAGCAGAAGCAACAAATTCCGTCCGCGCTTTCAACCGATTCTCTCGTTCAGCTTTCGAAGCGAGAAACCGCTCGTTTTGTCGAAAAAGAACCCATCAGCAATAAAACGTGTTCACATCGTTCAGAGTAAAAGAGGAGAATGCCGCGGACTACTTTCTTGCAACAACGACTGCGAAGACAACGAATACTCACGGGACCGAAAGTTTCCATCATCGCCGCAAAAAGTACTCGAACCGCTCATCGGAAACTTACGCGTAGGAGGAAGATCTTAATCACGGAAATCCTCCCTGTGTTGCTCTCGTTCACTGCGCAGGCGAAAGCGCGAGTAGTTAAAGAAGAGTTACTGGATTCGAGAACGATCGTGACTCGAGCGATGCAGAAGTTCGAGAGGAATTTATGCGAAGAAGCCGTGCTAGATTTCGATGGATTGATCGAGAGACAACCTGGGGCGAAACCGTATCTGTGGCAACGAGGGATCGCTTTGTTCTACGCCGAGGAGTTCAAAGAAGCGGAGAAGCAATTTCGGATGGACGCGAGAGTGAACGCGAACGATACAGAAGAAGCCGCTTGGGCGTTTTTGTCGCAGATGATGATCGAGAAGAAGGACGATGATAGGGACGCTAGCGCGAAAGTAGCGAGAGCGAACTTCGTTGAATTGCGCGGGGAAGACTCGAGAAAGGTCATGAAGGAAGTTCTCGAGTTGTATAGGACGGGGAGCGAAGATGCGAGAGAAAATTTGGTCGCGTTATCGAAGAAGCCCGCCGTGAGCACGCTCGATGCGAGTGACGCTTTCTATAGCGCTTTGTACTTAGGATTATATAGCGAAGCCGTTTTAGGGGATAGAAGAGAGGCGAAGTATTGGATGAAGAAAGCGTCTGGGTCGCCGTATGGCGTAAGGGCGACTGGTGATTTTATGACATCCGTCGCGAAAGTTCATTTGTTGAGGCGCGGATGGACTGATGAGGATGATTTTAGCACCAAAAACAACACGAAACAGACGCCTTCGAACGTTGAAGTCGTGAGTACGCACGCATTCGACCAGCGTATAAGAAATAAGGAAAATTTTCCGTTTCCCGAATCGAAGACAATGATGATGTTAATTGTATAAATACTGTATATTAAATCTATTCTGTTTCGCTCGATAAGAGTTGTAATATCGTGGTCACGATTGTTTCGGATTTTGCATTTTCTTCCACGTCTGGGTTTTCGATTTTCTCCCTTAGTAAGCCGTCCAAGGCAACGCGAATTTCTTTCAATAATACTCCAATGCGAGCGTTTGCCTCAAACGTCGCCCAACCATCCATTTTCAACGTTCCAGCCGAATGCTGAACATCAATCTTACCTCCGAAAAGTAAAAGCTGATACGGCGTCACGCTCGTGCAATCGCGCATGTATATACTATTTGTTTGAACTCGTTCGTGATAAACTACCCACCGCGTTGGAAACTGCTTCGCTTTCGCGTTTATGGACGATGGATGAATTTGAATCAACGACTCTTTTCCATCCTCGGCTAAATATTTTAGCTTTGGCGGTGGTTGGTTCGAACCGGCGACGATATTTGAATTACGCCTATTGTTGTTGTTTTGCTGCGACAATTGCGACTCGACTCTTGCAACGTTCGGATATAACCCAGCAACTAAACAAGCTTTCAGTAAACGATGGTTCTTTGCGTGGCGATTCGCCGCCTCCCAAGCAGGCGGCCGTTTTTCTTCGGCATCTACATCATCTACATCTTTCTCGTCATCATCGTTAGTTCGTTCTTCTTCTCGCGAAATCTCCACCACCAGCGGAGTTGGAATAATAATAGTAGAAACTGCGCCGCGCGGTTTCGGAATACCGCTCTTATTTTCCATAAGAATTACCTTCTTCGGCGGCGGTTGCAGCTGCTGTTTTTTCGGCACAACCTTGCTGGATTTCCTCGTTGATGCTTTCGTGCTGCCGCTTTCGTTTAAAAATCCAGCCTCTCTGAGAAGTTTAACAAACTGCGTGCGCTGTTCGGCTATTCCGTATAAACTTTTCATGCTTAAAAAGTTATCCCTGCAGAAGTTTTGCTCGAACTGTTTTCCGTTATTTTTGGCATCCCGCCAAGCGTTGTAAGCGTTTAATATCGTTAAATGGTCGCTACAATCGTTATCGCTAAATTGCATCTTGGCCGCATCTGCTTCTTCGCGCATCTCCAACGGTGATAAAAATGGGCTTCGCGACCCAAGAACTGCCGCGATTGTGAGCGTTGGATCGAGGCAACCGAGTACAGTTCCGTAGAGCAACATCTTGCCCACGCGCACGTCCACGGGTAAATTTGCCAAGTGCGTGCCAAGAGGCGTCAAGTTATCGCGTTCGTCCAACGCACCTAATCGTTTCAAAGTCTTCACTGCAACATCCACGGCGTTCGATTCAGGCGGTTCAAGAGCTCGCGAAAGAAAACCGGAAATGCCCCCAGTCATTCTCTGTAATTGAATTTGCAAACAAAGTCCCTCTAAAGGTACTCGTTTAATTTCAGCCTCTTGACGATCGCTAAAGATTTCATCGTGATATCTTCTCGAGTATAATCGAAAACACATCCCGGGTTGAACTCTACCTGCACGACCTCGTCGTTGTTTTGCAGATGCGCGAGAAATCCACTGTTCTTTCAAACATAGCATTCGCGTGTTTGGATCGTAGCCATTTTCTTTTACTTTCCCGCTATCAATGACGTATACGACGTCATCTATTGTAATCGATGTCTCGGCAATGTTTGTTGATATTATTATCTTACGCATCTGGTCATTCTTTGGTCGGTCGAAAGCAACCGTAGATTCCGATGTCGCCAACGCGGAGTGTAACGCGATGAGATATTTACCGGCATCAGTCGCCTTGTGCAATATTTTAGAAGCTGCGCACGCCTCGTGTGTTTTTTGAATCTCCGCCAACCCAGGCATGAAGACGAGAATCGCTCCGTTTTGCGGAGTCGTCTGTACGATCTTCTCTAAAAGCTCGACGCATAATTCATAATTTATCTTCTCTTCGTCTAAATTGCGCAAAGCGTGCAAAACGCCTTCGGGATATTGGCCGCTTCTCTTCAAGGTTTCGTGAAATCTCAACTCATTCGGTGACATTTGTATTTGGTCTCTATATTTCATCTTTGGTATACGAATGCAATACTCCGATCCATGTTTCGGTTGATAGCCAGTCATGTTTAGTACATCTTCAAGGAAGTTATCTTGTACTGGATGCGTGAAACCTGGGATTGTCAAAACGCACGCTTTCTTAAAGTATCTCTGAAACGATGCCGCGTCTAACGTCGCTGACATTAAAATGACTTTCAACGTTGGACGATGGGGCAAAATGTCTCTCAACAATACTAGAAGGAAGTCAGAATCTAAACTTCGCTCGTGGACTTCATCGACTATGATATGCGTCGCCTTTGCTAATAGCGGATCTTCAGTTAATCTTCTGAGAAGGACTCCCGTAGTGCAGAACATAATTTTTGTGTCTTTCGACGACTTTGCCTCTAATCTAATTGAATACCCAACCGTTTTTCCTATATTTTCAGAGCGTTCCTGTGCAACGCGTCGAGCGACAGATGTCGCGGAAATTCTCCGTGGTTGCGTACATATTATAGATGTTATAGCCCCGCGCTCTCTTGCGATTTCGTTATCAAGGACGAACTGCGGCAATTGCGTCGTTTTACCACAACCTGTCTCTCCAACGACGACACAAACTTGATTGCGTTCAATTGCTTCGATGAGCATATGCCTCTTTTGCCAAGACGGCAATCGCTCGCGAACTTTCATCATTGGATCATGTTGCGAAAGCTTGCGTTCGAGTTCGATTTTCATTTGCTTCGACGCTTCGACGTTCTTCGGTAGCGTCAAAGATTTCGCTTCTTCAATTTGGATGCGTTCGCCTAAAACTTGCATGTTTTTCAAATCATCCGCATCGCGCTGCGATTGCGTTTGCGCTTCTCTTTTCGCAATTGCTTTTTTTTGTTCAGCGAATTTTACGTCTCGTTCGGCTTGAATTTTCAGACGTTCGGTTTGACTCAACAATTGCTGTGCTAGTTTTGGACGCGGAATCGATGGTTTGTTTTCACTGTTTTTTTCTTCTTCTTCGTCGTCGTCTGAATCGGCTAATAATTCTTCTTCAGAATTCACGCGGTACTTTTCCATTGCGTCTAAAGGTCCGTCTCCGGAGAGCCAATCGATCAAACCGTCTAGCATTGGTTCGCCCAAGCATTCGTCGCTCGTGCTGAATTGAACTAACGCGCGTGTGATCGCTGCTTGTCTTCCAAATGTAAGCGTTGGATGTGTAAAATGCATCCGCGGCGGTTCGAAAGGGTATAATTTTGCCCGTTTAAAATCTAAAGAAAGCGTCGCGTTTGTCGCCGAAGGTTTCTTTTTCCCGAGTGAAACCACTCCTTTCATTTGTATTTCAAACTGCGCAAAATTCACATCATCTATATCTTCTACGTCACATCCTGCAATATCGGCTAACTCTTCTCTTCTAGAATCGAGAAGAATATCTTCAATTTGTTCTTTCGTTGCGTCGTCCAATCCGGATTCAGCGAATGCTTTTTTGGCCCTTTTCAATGCCGATTTCCTAAGCGGTTCGCTCATTGCCGATAACAAATCATCTAAAGCAACGTTCGCCTTTTTTATCTCTTCAATACCTTCTCTTGCGTTCAAGCACGCCATTCGAGCGGTTTTTTTTCCAAATCCTGCAAAAAACAACTCCTTCCAAGCTTCGAAGCGAACACCTAATTTCCCACCATTACCTTGGTCATCATCATCATCATCGTCACCATCGAGACCGTTATCGTCATCGCCATTACCATTACTACCAGTTCTCAAATCATTCGCTGTCGTTCTAAACTGTTCAGGCAATTCCTCTTTCGGACAATTCAAAATCAACCAATCGAGCGCCCTATGTACTCTCCTCTTCCTCTGTTCGTTAAATCCTCGCGATAAATCTCCCGCGCTCGCCCTTAAATGTTCAGTCCTCTGCATCGCATTCACACTCACTCGTTCACTGAACCCTTTCTTCTTCGTAAGTTCATCTAAGCACTTCCTATAAACGTCGTCTTGGTCTACATCCACTCGCATCTCTCGCGCGTTCAAACCAGTCCCATCCTTCGTCCCATTTTTCACGCCATCATCAGCTGAATCTTCTTCTTGTCGTCTTTGTACACTTAAGCTCGAGATAAGTGTCCCGATCATGTCCTGTTGCTTCCCAGTCATAGAAATCCTCTCGTTCGAGCCAGCCGAGCATTCGTTCTGAGCACTCTGCAGACCTCGCGTTTTCTGCGTTTGTTGTCGTTGCGCACTTGTACTACTACTGCTCTGTTCCATGCGCTCTGAGGCTTTCCTGTGCTTCAAATCGAACAGTTTTTGTTTCTCCTTTGACATTTCGTTCTGACCTCGTTGATGGCCGCCGCCACCGAAACGTCGGCCGCCACCACTGTTAGGTCCCATTAATCGTCTCTCTCTCTCTCTCTCGTTTATTAGTGCGCGTTTTATTTGAACGAAGTTTATTGAGAGAGAGAGAGAGAGAGAGAGAGATAAAGAAAGTTTTCGATGTTGTGTGAGTTTAGGGTTTAAGATTTAGGGTTTCAGTGTAAGTTTTTCCCTACTTTTCTTGTTTTTTAAAGTTTATAGATAATAATGAAACGTCGGCCGCCACCACTGTTAGGTCCCATTAAATCGTCTCTCTCTCTCTCGTTTACTGCGCGTTTTATTTGAACGAAGTACATTGAGAGAGAGAGAAAAGAAAGTTTTCGATGTTGTGTGAGTTTAGGGTTTGAGGTTTAGGGTTTCATTGTAAGTTTTTCCCTACTTTTCTCTTGTCTTTTGAAGTTTATGATAATCATTTAATGACACATTTTATACGCGCGGCGAAAAGAATATAATCTCATCAACAACGAAAGAGTCAGAGAGAGAACGAGATAGTTGGTTAAGTAATCGTACGCATTGGAAAGAAATAAAGAAACCGTTCTCTCTACGTCTCTCGTCAAATACTTAACGATAGAGGAAACGACGAAATCAAATTCAAGTAAGTTTTTGCCGGGGAAACATTACGCATCGTAGTGGTTTTATTTATCATAGCAGAAAAAGATAAACGTACGTTTTAAAGTATGAACCTGGCGCGGTGCGATTTAGGGGTCTCGCAATGTTTCGGATGGTCCGATCGAAACGCGCAAGAAATCGATGGATATCCTGCTTCGGTGTTTGATCGAACGGCGACTGGCTCTGAAGTCACCGAAGAGGATTTCGCGAGAGATATAGATCAAAAGACGTTCGTGGTCACTGGTGCCACTGGGACTCTTGGGAAAGAGTGCGCGAGAGTGTTATATAGGAGGGGCGCAAAGTTAGTTTTTTGTGCGAGAGATTTAGAGAAAGCGAACGAGTTCGTTCGATCGTTGGAGAAGGAGTTTGAATGTCACAGTAGTAGTAGTAGTAGTAGTAGTAGTAGTAGTAGTAGTAGTAGTGGTAGCAGCGATGAATGCGACGGTGAAGAGGATAAGAAGAAGATACGAACGAAACCGGTTACGATTTTGAAATGCGACTTGGCGCAGATTTTATCAGTCAAGAGGTTTTGTAGAGAGTTTCAGAAACTTGCGTTGCCTTTACATGGTATTTTATGTCTAGCCGGCGTCGTCATGAAACCGTTTGAGTTGACCGAGGATGGGGTCGAGTCGCATTTCGCGATTAATCACTTGGCGCATTACGCGATGGTGTCGTTCTTGGCCGATGAGTTGACCAGGACGGCTGCAGTTACTGGGAAAGATGGGAAAATTGTTTTGATTTCTTCAAACGCGCATCATTGGTCGTATAGAGTGAGAAGAGGGACGACGAAGCCATCGAGAGGGATAGATTTCGAAAATTTGAACAGTTCGCATGGATATTCGGCAATTAATAGTTACGGACAATCAAAGTTGTGCCCAATTTTACACGCGTGGAGGATATCGGAAACGATCAACGGAGTTCGCGCGTTTGCAGTGAATCCAGGGCAGTTTGGAGAAGAACTCTCGAAACAGTTTGGTGAGTTTTTTGGCGGTTCGCTCGTGCATTCTTTAGTCGCGCCGTTCACGAAAGTTTCAGTCGATATTGCAGCCGCAACAGTCCTGTACTGTTTAACAAACTCTGGTTTACCGCCAGGGGTGTATTATTCAGAATGTAAACCAACGCGAAGCTCGCTTCCAAGTCGAGATCCTAGATTAGCGACGCAGCTCTGCGAAGAGAGTGACGAAATAATCAGGGATATTTTAGAAAAAAGACAAGAGGATGGCATCCTTTCTTCGCCGAAAGTTCCTCGTTCGCCAGGTGGTATAATGATGACGTCTCCTGCAAAAGTTTTTGCATCGTCGTCATTGGAGTCGCCGAGAGGAGCAGGAGGAGGAGGAAAATAATGTAACAACAACAAACAAAAGGTATGTGTGTGTGTGTGTGTCGTCTCGTCTCGTCTCGTCGTGCTTCTTTTTAAGAGTTCGTTTCGTCTTTTTTTTTCTCTGGCTGATGTATCTAGAAACCGACGCGACTACAAGGATGGTCGGACTTCCTCAAAATTTAGCCTAAAGCAAACTTAGTTAGTGACGACTTGCGACGAGCGAAGATTGCGAACCACGATCTTCGGTCTACTTTTTTGTCTCGCATATTTTCAGATTATCTCTCGTGCGTTTGTGTTATCTGTGTGCTTTAACTAAATAACTATTCCTCTTTTTCTTCTTCTTCTACTGTTTATCTTAGACGCAGCGAAAACGCCAACTATACTAATCGCAAATGTAAAAACATTTAACTCTGGAATATTTAACCAGGCAAAGTCGCCTTCGTTCGACTTCAAAATATCGCCCGCCTCTTTTCGCAAACCTTTCATGTTTTCATCTTCCAATGCCGTTGGCGGCAAAAGTAGACCTATGTACTTTCTTACGTATATATTAGAGTCCTCTAAAGGCGCGAAATCGTACTCGTAAGTTTTTATGCGCAAGTACGTCGTATTTTTCATATAATTAGACATCTGCGGATCGAATAACTTCGCGACTTCGGGCGATTTTTGTAAAATGCGTAAGACTAACCAAGAAAACCAACGATAATGATTGTCTTTCCATATGTCATCTCCGCGTAACGCCGCAAACCACATTTGCCAATCTAATCGAGGTTGGTGAGGAGCTAAATAAGACGGCTGCTTCGAAACGTTCCCTGGTTTGTGTTTGAACTCTAATTCGTGCCAAATTAATTCATTAGCGCTGTCAGCGTCTGCGGCTATTTCGATAACAATCTCTCTTCGGGCAACGTCGTTCTTTTTCCCAACGCCGGTCATTCTTCTGAATAAACCATAACTCGACGAAATGCGAGAACGCGATGGAATCAATTGTTGTATAGATTTTGTCGTAGTATCGAGAAATTTGTTATTCATTTGGGAAAGAAAAAACTCTGGTTTCTTCCCAATTTTCTTGCCAAGAGCGTTTTCACCGATTGGGGCGGTCAATACGAGCAAGTAAGCCATAAGTAACAAATCTCGAACTGTTCTAATCAACCAACGCGCCGTTTTCTTTTTCGTATTATTCCCATCCTTCTCACCATCTTTTGTTTTATAAAATACTAACCTATACGCGAAATTCAAAGGAACGGCGATTAATATCAAATACGTTCTTGCGATTGGCACGGCGAAGTCGAGAAATTTAGCAAGTTTCTTGCTCGCATTTTTTTTGTCCCATCGAAGCTTTATAGTTCTCTCCGCGACGATGATGCCATCCTTTTTGATACCATTAGGCGCAAATAAGTTTACCGCACATAACGTTACAAATATCAAAGCGAGATGATTTCCAATCATGGTCAATGAGTGTTGCAGCATTGGCATTGCTTTTGCCTTATTCTTTTCAATCCCTTTCCTGTCAGATTTTTTATCTTCACTATTGCGTGGTTTCTCTAGTTTTCTTTCTCCAGCGATTGCGCTCGAAACGGCTAAAACGATCGTCAAGTAGTTAAAAAAAGCATAATTTCCAGTCAAGATGATCCCGATTTGAAATAACACTTGACATAAACAAGTAAACCGGCGAAAAGATTTCGTCGGCGCCAGAATAGTAAACGCCAGCGGTCCTTCGACTATGTAAGTAATCGCGACGCCGATCTTCTTCGCGTTTGAACTCAACGCTCTTGCGACATATTTCGAAAGCGGCGCAGGCAAAGGCTGCGTAGCAAAATGGTAATCCAACGCAGTCATCTTCAACCAAGTAGGACAATCTGATAATATCTTCACAGCACCGGACATTAACATCAATTTGAACAAAATCGCTCGCGGTATCCACGCATACAACGAATCTTCCTCTCGCGTCAAATCGGAAGAAGACGCGAACAGTACGCTCCCAACGATGCACGCAATCCCACATTCGATCAACAAAAAATCCCACTGAAACGACAAGAACGCATCGCCTACGTCGATCATGCTCCCATACACAATCACGAGCACTGAAAAGACTACGACGTCCGTAATAAAACTATTCCGTCTGCTGCCCTTGGTGCCGTCAGTTATTTTCATCACGAACGCTCCAAAGGACACAAGAGTGCTTAAAACTAGCGCCGATTTCATGAACGCACTAAATCGTACTCCGAACATTTGACTAAACCAACATATATTAAACCCGTACAATTTTATGAACTCTCTCACGTTTGCTAATTCGCTGATCGAATGATTCCTCTTCCCATCCAGCGCGCGCTCGAGTTCGTTCATTGGGAGAATTCCATTCATTCCATATAGGCCATCGAATTGTCCTTCAGAGAGCAAGGACGCGAACGCCAAGAAGAAACATAATAAACATCCCGATTCGAACGCGAGCTTTGTCGTCGCAGCCGATGCTTTCATTTTTTTATTTATCAGTCGCACTGTGTAGTATGTAAGCACTCTCTCCTCGCTCGTTTTATTGAAATGCTGCGTCAGAATTTTTACGCGTAAATACCTACGAGTACGAGTTAGGTAATTAGTTTTCATCGATAGTGAAAGTATGACCTAATACTGCCAAACGATTTAAGGACTGCCAATGAAAACAAACGCAAAAGATGCGAACGAACGAGAATGACGGGAAAAAAACGCATCTTCTTCGTCGGAACCTGTTACTTCTCACTCGCGTTCATTTGCTTCGTTTTTAGCTCGATTTTTCCAAATCCAACGAATGCATCAGAGAAGACCGTTATTGAAGCTATTAAATGCACGAGAGCGACTGCGAAAGGAAGGCGCGAATCTAACGAAGACTTTGCGGTGTGCGATGAGTTGTATGATGATCTGCTCGGGACGTTCGTCGCACTCGGTGCAGTTTTCGATGGTCACGATGGCGGGACAGTCGCTAAGAAAGCGCAGGAATCGATTTCGGAAGTTCTTCAGAAAAATCTTAATAAAAGAGAGAGCAGAGAGAATAGTCATGAGTTCGCGTCGACGCAGAAAAGGTACGAGGACGCGATTAGGATTTCGTTGAGAGACGTGCACGAGGGGTTGTATGATGATGATAATCCTGAGAGGCTTAGCGGAGGTTCGACCGCGCTCGTGACGGTAGTATCGGAAGAGTCCGTTTCTATCGGATGGCTGGGCGATAGCAGGGCGTATTTATGCGACGATAGGAACGAAGCGAAAGCGGTTACGAGTGATCATTCAGTGAAAAATAGGAAAGATGAGGTTGAAAGGGTGAGAAAAGAAGGGGGTGTTGTAACCAAGTTTAGAGCGGAGGGATTACTTATCACGCGCGCGCTAGGCGATTGGAGTTCGAAAGGAGTCGGAGGCGCCGAAGCTGAAACGACGTCGATTAGTTTAACTAAAATAGACGAGTTTTGGGACGGTGACGATGACGATGATGATGATGTGGCACCGGCGAGAAAGCACAACATTAGTAGTAGTAGTAGTAGTAGTAGTAGTAGTAGTAGTAGTAGTAGCAGAAAAGTTAGAGGAGTTCTTCTATTATCGGACGGATTCGTGGAAGTATCTGAAAGCAACAGTGAATTCATGAATGAGCTTTGTGAGATTATGTTCGGAAATAACATTTCAAACGCTATTGTGAGAAGACGCGTAAAGAGAAGGCGATTTGATTTAGAAGCGACGATAATCCCAATAGTTGGCGCTGATATCGAATTTCCACAAGATGAAAAAATCCTGCCAGTTGAAGCTTGGGCAAACATCCAAAGTTATAGTGAAGATAATAATATGAATCGAAAAGCTAGATTAGCGTGCGAAATGGCAATTGCGATGGGATCTTCAGACAATGTCGCCATAACTGCCATCAACTAACAGACGGTAAATGATGACTATGTTGAGGAGAATGAAGACGAAGAAGAACAGGGTGACGATGACAACGATATCATCTTTCTCGATCCAAAACCAGGAGCCGTGCTCGCAGATACGTTTAGATTGAATGATATCGTTGCTCTATCATTAGGACCAGTGAAGAACGGATTAGGGGATCAAATCCGGGCGGCCGCGCAGCATTCTTTAGATGAAGGCGAAGAAAATCCATCTTATTCAGATTCAATTGAGATTTCTTCTTGGAATGTTGATGTCTATCGCGGTAGCGCGTTCAGCATAGATGATATCGATGCCGCTTATTTTTCATCCGCCTTAGCAGCGCTACCTGAATTTTTAGATGAGAGTGCGGAAAATCAGCAAAGTCAAATCAAATTTAACGATGCAGATATAGTCTTTGCAATGCTCATGCTTGCGCCTACTAATACTGAAACGGTCATGATTGGAGGCGGAAAAGATGATAAACGACAGGTTGCAAAAATTGAAATGACGACGAATTGGTGGTGGCAACCTCTATGGAAACGCGCGAAGAACGCAATATCGTCTACTCGGCAACATCTTCCACACTTATTACGCAACGATGATTCAGAAAGAAAGAGAATTTTCGCGAAAGGCCATTTTGGAGAGGTTTGGAGAGCAACCGCGTTCGATGTCGGATCGCTCACTCCCCAATGTCGTACAAAACGTGGTGTCCAAGCGAACGAAACAACTTCTTCTTCTTCTTCTTCTTCTTCTTCGTTCGTTATGAAACGTATCTTTGTCGAGCGAGGAGACGATGTTCGTCTATCGGGAAGAAGAGAAATTTATTTCGGCAATAAATTCTGCGACGAAACAAATAACGTCGCTCGTTTTCACCGAGCGTTTGAGACAGTGACTGTGAAAGCAGAACGAGAATTATGGTTAGCATTTCGAGATGAAGGGATTTCGCTCGATCGTTTAATCTACGAAGATAAAGGTGGAGGTTTTGAACAACCGTCGGAGTGGTGGATCGAACAGCGCAAAATCACTGCGCACGCGCAACACTATCCGACGGATTCTTTGCGAGAGATTTTGCGCGAAATCGCGCGCGGTGTTGCAAAAGTGCATGACTTAAACGTTGCACATCGTGATATCAAGCCGGCGAACGTTTTTGTTAGTTTTGGAAATGATGGAACCGCTGATGTGCGAATAGGCGATTTCGGTTCTGCGGTCGACGAGGAATCGTTCCATTCTTTGTATGGCCCACGTGGACCAAATCATGATCAAGAAACTCCAGATTTTGCCCCGCCAGAATCTCTTTTTCGCGCAAAGCAGCCGGAGAATAATGACTCGGAACAAAATCAGAGGAAAATAACAACATCTTTGTTTGATATTTCTAAATACAAAAGTTATGATGCCTGGTCGCTCGGTATTTTATACCTCGAAGTCTTAGCTCTAGGAACTTCGCGCGTATGGGATGATGGTTTTGTGAACGATGCAGGCAAGCGAGAGCGATTGCATCGCGATGAGTCCTTACGCGATATGAGTCCTGAAACGCGTTTGGCATATACTCGAATAAGGGCGATGTTATCGCTCTGCATTGCTCCATCTTACGCAAATTTTGGCGACGGCAGTAGAAGAAGTAGCAGTAGTAGCGGCGTTTATTCAGGCGCATGTCTTGAAGAGAATCTCATGCAAAGAATCAAATTGAGGGATCCCTTAAATCTTGGATTACCGAACGAATGGGCGCTTCGTTTGATTCGAAGGCTGTTACGATGGAATCCTGATAAGCGCTTGCTAGTTTCGCGAGTAGAGAAACATGCGTTTTTTAAGGAAAAAATCGACAACATCACCGGTGATAAATTTTTCGCAAACGAAGGCTGGACCTGTTCCGAAGACGCATCTGGTTTCGTCTTCGAGTTTATAGACGAATGCGAAGAGGAGTGTAATGCAACTTGCGCCTAAAAAGGATTTTACTGGTACAAATGTATAAATATAATATTAATTTAACAACTTTCAGGGTTACTCGACTTCATTAGAACTATCGTGACATACTTCGCCCTATACCTATGCGTCGTGCCAATTACGCTTAAGCCTTGCTTAGCTTTACTCTGATCTACGTACGCGTGATTTAATACTACGTGCTGAGGTCTTGGCAACAAATTCGGCGCGAACGGAATCGGCGGCATATTCAAAAGCGTCAGCTTCAACTGCGGCGGTACCGCCGGCGGTTCTTTACTAAAATCCTCCCCATGAAACAAATAATCGTCGTAGCTCTCCTTCGGACTCGAAGGTTGCGCAAAATGGTCTAAGTTATCTAAAATCTCCGGCACGTACTCCTGCACCTCCAGCACGTTATTCACGTTCCCCAGCTCGTCATACATCGCGGGTTGATCAGGCGCGTACTTCCACTCCCCATCTACAATAAACTTATACTGATACACGCCCGGCGGGAAACTCTTAATGACCGAAAACTCTCTATTCCCGCTCCTATGCAACTGCGTGCGCGTCTGCCACCCATCGAACGAGCCTTCGACTTCGACGACCGACCCTCCTTGCGTCCCTACGAACAAAGAATCAAAACCGTCATAAAAATGAGTCTCTCGCGTGTCGACGCGGAAGATTACGTTCGCGCGCGAGAAAAAAAAAACTTCCGCACGCGCGTTATTCGCGTCCAAAAACAATCCCACCCTCTCCCTACTGGATCGTTTCATTCTCGAGTTCTCGCTCGCTCCAACGGCTTCTCGCCTTGGTCCATTCCGCTCCGCGATAAAAAACAAACACTGAATGCGTACTAAACACAAAACTACGCCGCGCGGCGCTCGCATGCACACCTAGCACTCCTCAATCGATCCTATTCCGAGTTCCTACATCGTAAACACACGCGCTTTGCTTGCTTGCTTGCTCAGAAAAAAAAAACCGCTCGCGAAAGATTCCGAACGTACACGTAATCGCCTGTGGCACCAAAGCCGGATCCAGGCACTCTAAATCCTTACTCGTTTGATACTCGCTCATCTGCCCAGGGATCGGGAACGACTGCGTCACTGGCCCGAACTCGTTCACTCGCGAAAACGAGCGCGGATCGGACTTCTGCGATGACTGCGATCCTTGCTCTGCGTCGTCGTCGTCCTTGAACGGTCTCCCGTTTTGGTTTCCCATTTTTATTGGTTTTACGAGTATAGTATTCCGGCTGCTAATTAATAAACTATGTTACTTTCTCTCTCGATCTCTCGCTCTCGCGCGCGATCTCTGCCGATACGATTACGAAGACGATACTTTTCTTTCACGGTACGAGCGAAGAGTCTTCTCGGTTGCTCGCTGAAACTCGTTTTTCGCAGGGAACCAGTTGCGCTGATCGATGTGCGCGCGGATTGGAAAAACGAAATTATTGGGAAAACTCAAAACCGCTTATTTATTGGTATTAATTGTCCGTCGTTCGAATCCCATCAGGGGCGTTCTTAGGAGTTTCTCGGTTCTTTTTGTTCATTCGATCTTTACATATAATTCAAAACTTTGTGCTTTAAGAGAAAGCTTTCGTTAGAATCGGTCGTATTTGCTCTCAGTACAGTGGTGTGATAAAAAACGTACTCTCAGTAGTACTCTTGTTAGTAGTACTCGTGAGTAGGTAAGTTCCTCGTCGTCATCGGTTTCAACGAAAAGTCTGAAAGTCTTCAAGTTTTCTTTACGCGAGCAAAAGTTCTTCTTTCATCTCGAGTGAAGTCGCGACGCGCGTGGAAGCTCTCGTTCAGTATCGCGGTAGTATTTACGCATCGCGCACTGCTCTTATCAGTACACTCTCTCTCTCTCTGTGTTCTTTCTCTTGACTCTGTGCTGAACAGAGAGTGATACTGAAAGACGTT
>Ga0115004_10000839_pt1 | contig 24440 bp, 23 predicted proteins | sample ArcticOcean_MG_C_10_FD_88737 | JGI IMG/M metagenome (GOLD analysis project Ga0115004, IMG submission 88737) | Marine microbial communities from western Arctic Ocean - ArcticOcean_MG_CB11_90 | ecosystem: Environmental > Aquatic > Marine > Oceanic | place: Arctic Ocean: Canada Basin | collected... | reverse complement strand
TTAGTCAGTAGCGAAGGGGTGCAAATGCACGGTGGCATCGGCATGACCGATGAATACGAAATTGGGTTCTTCATGAAGCGTTCACGGGTTTGTGAGCACGCCTTGGGGAACAGCGCCTTCCACCGCGATCGTTACGGTGTGCTGCAGGGCTATTGAGTCTCTGAGAACGCCAACGGGGTGGTGAGCAAAGCGATCAGCGTTTGCCAGCACTCAAGGTAACAAGAAAAAGCCGGACATTGTTCGGCTTTTTTGTGTCTGGCGAGCCCGATGCAGGATCGGCAAAGCCGTCATAAGGCGCTCCGGGCCGCTCGTTGATCGATTGAATGATCCTTTTGCGTCAAAAGCACAGTTGGAAATCAAGGGAATGAGGCGCCAGTATGACGATTGTCCTAACCGGTTATATCAAGGTTCCGCTGGAGGCGCTCGAGTTGATCAAGCGCCATCTCCCAGATCACATTCAAAACACGCGTCGGGAACCCGGTTGTCTTGTGTTTGAGGTTCATCAAAGCGCGGAGGATGCTGGTGTCTTCACTGTGGTTGAACGGTTTAAAAATCAAGCTGCATTTGACGCCCACCAAGCCCGAGTTAAAGGCAGTCTTTGGGGTCAGGTAACCCAGAATGCCGAGCGGGTCTATGACGTTGAAACCATCAAGCCCTAGGCTTCAGGTGGCGCTGTGAGCTTAATCGAAGGGGGCCGCTCTTAAGCGGACGAAGGCCGTCATCACGGGCGGCGCACCGTTTCTTGGGGCAAGCCGTTTCTTGGGGCGCACCGTTTCTTCGGGCGCACCGCTTTGTGGGCGCACCGCTTTGGGGCGCTGTTAGTTCAGGGCCTGGTCTCAGTGATCCTTCGAAACGCTAGCCCGAGGCCTGTGCCGTCGGGGGCTAGGTCTTCAAAGCAATGAGCTGGTGGGGCTAAAAAGTGCCGGCTTACGGTTTAACAAACAATAACGTGAACCGGTCGGTGTTGCCGGTGACCGATTTGCGGCCAACTTCATAGCGCAGCTCGTCATCGGCTCGATAGTGCAAGCTGGAATGATCAACCAATTGAAAACCGGCAGCTTGAACCTCTTGGATGGCTAAAACCGGATCCAGTCGCCGCCAAATCTCGGTGGAATCTTCCTGCATGTGCCGACGGGTATGGTCAACCACGCCGTACAGCCCACCTTTCTTAAGGGTGTCAAAAACCGCTTTATTCATGTTGCGGCGACCTTCAGGGGTCAGGTTGTGCAGGTTTCTAAAGGTGAGCACAAGGTCCACTTTCTTAACCCCAAGGCTGAATTCTGGCACGTTCATCGCCCGTGAGGTTGTTGATCTTGTGAAGTTAGATCGATCAAATGCAATCAGCTCGGTGGATTCAAATCCCGGTTGGCCGATTACCCGCTCAGCGGTGCGTTCCGCCCCGATGGCAAGCAGAAAACGACCGCGTTCGGCTAAGACAGGTCCTAAAATATTGGTGTACCAGCCGCCACCAGGCATGATCTCAAGCACCGTCATCTGGTCATCCAGTCGAAAAAACTCGAGGGTTTCTAAGGGTTTTCGATTTTTATCTCGATCGGTTTCCGCAATAGATCGCCGTTCGTCCTTGACTGCTGCGGCAATTTTTTCACTGGTGGTTAGCGGTTCAGCGGAATGCGCATGACTCCAAAACAGGCTCAATGTCAGGATGCCAACTAAACGGACTAGCTCGTTTTTCATAATCGTTTCGATCTCTTAAAGGTTTGCAGTAATGACTCAATTGTACGGTTCAGGCGCTATAATGCGAGCTTTACGAGGAGGCAACGCAATGTTGATACGGCAAGTCGCAGTCGTCGCTCAGAATCTAGATCAGGCCGATGCGGCGTTTAAAACGCTGCTGGGGGCAACCCATGGCTTTTCAGATCCGGGTGTTGGGGAATTTGGGCTGCATAATACGGTGATTGCGACCGGCAGTTCGTTTGTTGAGGTGGTGTCGCCAATACCGACCGAACCGTTGGCGAGCGCAACTGCGGCTGGCCGGATGCTGGCGCGACGAGGCGGCGATTGCGGCTACATGGTGTTATTCCAAGTAGATGACTTGGCGCCGGTAAACGACCGGGTCGAGGCTGCGGGCATTCGTAAGATTTGGCAAACCGAGCGGCCCGAGGTGTCTGCCTTTCACGTGCATCCCAAGGATGTTGGGGGCGCCATTGTTTCCTTCGACGAGATGCGTCCCGCCCACGATTGGATCTGGGCAGGCCCCAACTGGCAGGCACATCGTGCGGAAAAGACCGGCGATATCCGAAGCTGTACAATCGAAGTTCTGGACCCCATCGCGACCGCAAACGTTTGGTCTAATGTGTTGGGGACCGAGGCCGAGCAGCGTGGTGCGCTGGCCGTCATTATGATGGACGATGGGGCGGAAGTGCGATTTTCAAAAGCTGCGGATCATCCGCCCAGAGGGTTGATTGCCTTTAGCTTAGCAAGCTTGTTATCAGGTGGGGCGTGCCCCGTCGAGGTGCCGATTTGCGGCGTCAATGTCAGCATTGGTGCTGACTGAGCGGATGCTCGCCTTTTGGGTTATTCGCCGATGCAATTGGCCGCCTTGCTAGAAAGGCTGACGCCGCGTCGGCCTTGTCTAAAAGGGTTACGATCATGACCATTGGTTAGGTACACAAAACTCAGTCCGGACTCTGGATCAGCCCAGGCGATTTGCCCACCGGCGCCGCCATGACCAAAGCTTGTTGGGGAGCTACTATGGCCAAAGCCGCGAAGGTGTTGGTCTGCGTCACCCGCAATCACAATCCCGAGGCCTCTCAAAACATCAAAACCCAGGTAGGGGTCTTTCAAACCTTGGGTTCTAATCTGTCGGGCGTTTAGCAGGGTCTCGGCCTGCCAGGGCACTTGTTCGAAGCCCGTTGATTCGCCAGAAAATCCCAAAAGCCCTTGGTAAAACAGCGCCAAGGTTGCGGCGGTCATAAACCCGCCGCCACCGGGTGTCGGGACCGCGCGCATTTCAGCCGTATTGAAATTATTGATGGCGTCTTCCGTGACTTCGCTCACCGGTGGCGGTTGCAAGTTGCGCTCGGCATAGTCGTTGGCTGAAGGCGGCTGTCCAACGTGGGAAACGGGCACGATCTTACCTTGCTGTGTGCTAGGGCACCCGACAAACAATTCGGGTAAGGCGAGCGGTTCTGCAATGTCTGTTTTGATCATGTCCGCAAAGGCCCGGCCGTGAATCTGTTCTAGAATCTCCGCTAAGGCCCATAGGCTCGACGTTGGGTGATACACAAAGCGGCTACCCGGCGGCCATTCCAGTCGCCATTGCTTAAAGCGTGCCTGGCGACGATCCTGATCGAAGTAATCGGTCGGCCGGAACGGGGCATTGGGGAAGCCTGCGGTGTGAGTGAGCAGGTGAATCACCTTAACCAAAGACTTGTCGCCCTCTTTGAAGGCCGGGATCCAGTTGGCCACAGGCGCCTCTAAGTCCAAAGCGCCAGCCTGAATGGATAACCAAGATAGCGCGGATGTGATGGCTTTGGTCGCGGAAAATATCGGATACAGGGACTCGTTACTGGCATCACCAAAGGTTTCAAAGGCGATCAATTGGCCTCGGTAGGCCATTGCAAATTGTGCCGAGGGCAATAGGCCTGCATCGACCTCTTGGCGGACCCGAGCCCTGAGCAGTTCAAAGGCGGTTACCTCGACGGCCGCAGGTAGGGTTAAGGCGGTGTTTTGATCCGTGCTCATTTGATGATGCTCAGTATGCGAAAGTCAAAATAGTAGCATGCAATGTAAGTCGCAGGGTGACGGCTTAATGACAGGCGCTGACGCGTGAAATCACTTACAGTGCTTTGCTGCTTTGATACCCGATGGTTACAGCGCCTGCTCACGACGCATTCTGGATTTAAAGTCAAAATCGATCGTCCACAAAGGTGCAACTAAGGAGCAGTAATGAGAACACTCATGGAACATGAATTAAAGGACGTAGAAGGGGGGCTTGATTTGGTCGACGCAGCAGCGATGATCGCCTCGGTAGCGAGTTTCTCGCCCGTCACCATGGCCTTTGGCTACCCCATTGCCGCAGCGCTGATCACCATCGATGTGCTGTCAGAATAAGCCGCGCGCAAAAAAAAAGCGGGGGCCTGGCAGTCTGCCGGATCCCCGCTTCATTTCGTAATCCTCGGTTTAAACCGAGACGGCAATCCTAACCAAACTCACCGATGACGCCCGAGATGCTTTCTTTGGCATCGCCAAATAACATCCGGGTGTTTTCGCCGAAGAAGAGTGGGTTATCAACGCCCGAAAATCCAGACGCCATGGACCGTTTCAGAACAAACACGGTGCGCGCCTGGTCCACATTGATAATCGGCATGCCGTAAATTGGACTATCGCTGTCTTCGCGTGCGCTGGGGTTCACAACATCATTGGCGCCAATGACAATCGCGACATCAACGTTTCCAATGCGCGGGTTGATGTCGTCCATTTCAACGAGCTGCTCATAAGGCACGTCGGCTTCCGCCAAGAGTACGTTCATGTGTCCAGGCATCCGACCGGCAACCGGATGAATGGCGTAAGAGACTTCGCAACCGTTGGCTTCAAGAATCTTGCCGAGTTCCTTTACCACATGCTGCGCTTGGGCCACGGCCATACCATAGCCGGGTACAAAACAGACGTTCGAGGCCGCTTCCAAAATATAGTAGGCGTCTTCAACCGAGATCGGTTTGACTTCCCCTTCGACGGCTTTAGCCGTCTTGGCTGCGCCAAATCCGCTGAACAGAACGTTGGCCAAGGACCGGTTCATCGCCTTACACATAATGTTGGTGAGGATCATGCCTGAGGCGCCGACTAACGCGCCGGCAACAATCAAAATGTTGTTGCCAACCGCAAAACCTGCGGCGCAAGCGGCAATACCGGAGTAGCTGTTCAGGAGCGAAATCACAACCGGCATGTCGGCGCCGCCAATTGGAATTACCGCCATCACACCCAGCAGTAAAGCAAGTCCTAACAGGGCGTAGAGGTAAACCGAGGTGGCAGAGGGCTCGATGCAGAAGAGGTAGGCGCAGACAACAATGGCAACCAACAGGGCGCTGTTGAGAATGCGTTGCCCTGAAAACACGAACGCCGCGCTGTTAATGCGTTCGCTCAATTTCCCGTAGGCAATCAAGCTGCCCGTAAAGGTTAAGCCGCCAATCAAGATCGCCAAGACAATGGTTGCCGCCGTAAAGGTCGGGACCACGTCGGCTTCAAAATAATACAGGGTTGCCCAACCGACCAGCAAGCTTGAGGCGCCGCCGGAACCATTAAACAACGCCACCAGTTCTGGCATGTTGGTCATCGCAACCAACCGTGCCGACAGGGTTCCGATTAAGGCGCCAATGATGATGCCCGCGATAATGACTTCATAGCTCACGGCCTGACTGCCGATCAGGCCGGCGACCACCGCAATGAGCATGGCCATGGAGGAATACGCATTACCGCGTCGAGCGGTGGCCGGTGAGCCGAGCATCTTCAAGCCGAAGATGAAGAGGGCGGCTGCAACAATGTAAGCAAGATTCGTATAAATTTCGATATCCATGGTTATTTCCCTCGCTTACTTTTGAACATGCCCAGCATTCGATCCGTGACCAGGTAGCCGCCGACCACATTGATCGTCGCAAACGCGACCGCTGCGCCGCCTAACCAACTGGCCATGTCGTTTGTGGTTGCCCCAGCGGCCAAAAACGCGCCGGCCAAGGTGATCCCAGAGATGGCGTTGGCGCCAGACATTAAAGGGGTGTGCAGGGTTGCGGGTACTTTTGAAATCAATTCAAAGCCCAGAAACACTGACAAGACAAGAATGAAGGTAAGAAATATAATATCCATGATTTAGGCTCCCTGACCTCGTATCGATTGAATCGCTGAATTCACCAGGGCGCCGCCGTGGGTAATCACGCAACCTTGTAAAATGTCGTCGTCCATATCTAAGTTAAATTGTTTGGCTTCGCTGTCCCAATACTCTGAGACCAGGTTCACCAGGTTCGATGAATACATCTGGCTGGCATCTTTACAGACCTGGGCCGGTAGATTGGCCATCCCAATAATTGAAACGCCGTTAACGTCGACGGTCTTGTCGGGCTCTGAGCCTTCGACATTACCCCCAGAATCAACGGCCATATCGACAATGACGCCGCCGGGCTTCATGGCCGCAACCATGTCAGCGGTAATGATTCTCGGTGCGGGTCGGCCAAATAATTGCGCCGTGGTGATGACAATATCGGCTTGGCTAATCACGTCTTTCATGCCCAAACGTTGTAGCTCGAGTTGTTCAGGGGTTAACGCATTGGCATAACCATCTTTGGTTTGCCCGGTTTCGCCAAGATCAATTTCGACAAATTTCGCGCCCAAGGATTGCACCTGCTCTGCAACCACCGCCCGGGTATCAAACGCTTCAACCCGCGCGCCCAATCGTTTGGCGGTCGCAATCGCTTGCAGACCCGCAACCCCGGCGCCAATCACAAATACTTTAGCCGGACTGAGCGTTCCGGCCGGGGTCATCATCATCGGTAAAATTCTGTCTAACTGTTGTGCGGCCAGGATCACCATCACGTAGCCTGCAAGGTTGGCTTGCGAGCTGAGCGCATCCATTTTTTGGGCACGCGTGGTTCTTGGGATCATCTCCATACTGATGGCCGTGATGTTGGCGGCTGCCAGCGCATCAACCAACCCGGCCTCGTTGTACGGATCCAGGTAGCTGATGTGAATGGCCCCTGATTTGAGCTTTGTAATATCCTCCAAGCTCGGTTTGCGGACTCGTAAAACAATGTCCGCGCTGGCCAAGAGGGTATTTTGGTCGGCTTGAATGTGCGCCCCGACGGCTTCGTAGTCGGCATCGGCATAGCCTGATCGTACGCCTGCGCCAGACTCGATATGAATATCAAGCCCTGCTCGAACCAGTTTTTTTGCGGCATCCGGAATCAACGCAACGCGTCTTTCGCTGGGTAATGATTCAGATGGGACTGCGATCTGCATAATAGAGGTCCTTGTACGAATAAAACTCTAGGGGGCGGCGTTCTTAATGAGAGCGATTTGATCTGCTCTGGTAGGAGGGCCATCCATGACGGGACCGAAAATAGCATGTTCCCCTAGGTCTTGCTAGATTTGTCTAGGTTGTCGTGGAAAAAATGCACAATATTTATCAAACGGACCGAAACTGAGTGTAAAACCCGGCACAGGTTCACCGTTGCCGCAAGGATCAGGTTGGTGCAAGGTTCGATGAGCGTACCAGGATTGCTTTATGCTGTGCACGCGGCGCAGCCCGCCGTATTGATTGAGGTTCGTTTTAGGTTGTTTTGGGAGGCAAAACTATGTCGTGGGAACCGGAAGTTTTAGAGATTAATCAACGAAAAGCGTTGGCCTTGGCCCAGGGCGGCCCAGAAGGCATTGCAAACCAGCATGCAAAAGGGCGTTTAACCATCCGAGAGCGGATCGATGCGGTCTTAGACCCCGGGACGTTTGTCGAGCATGGTCCGGGCGCAGGCTTTGCAACCCAGTCAGAGGCGGGGGAGATCACGGACTTCAGTCCGGCCAACTATGTGGTTGGGTTCGGCGGGGTGAATGGTCGCCAAGTCGTTGTTGGCGGCGAAGATTTTACGCTGAAGGGTGGGTCACCCAATGCCGCCGGGTTGCGCAAGAGCGTCTATGCCGAAGAACTCGCATTGCATTACAAGGTCCCGCTCATGCGATTGCTCGAAGGTGGGGGTGGGAGCATTTCGGCTCCCAGTGGTTCGGGACCCAAAACAGTGGGCTCGCCGGTTTTTGCGGAACCCCGGTTTAAAGTGATTGCCGACACCCTCGGGGTCGTGCCGGTCGTTTCTGCAGCCCTCGGCCCGGTGGCCGGATTTCCGGCAGGCCGACTCGCGGCATCGCATTTTTCGGTCATGGTTAAAACGTCCTCCCAGGTCATGGTGGCAGGCCCAGCATTGGTTGAACGCGCCTTGGGACGACTGTTGACCAAAGAGGCGCTCGGCGGTTACCGGGTTCATGAAAAAAGTGGTGTGGTCGATGCCGTGGTCGATTCAGAAGCAGACGCCTTTGCTGCGATGCGCCAGTTTTTAAGCTATTTGCCCCAGAGTGTTTATCAAGTCCCGGAACGAGGACCTTGCCAGGATCCGGTTGACCGGGCGGATGAGCAGCTTTTAAGTATTGTGCCCCGTGATGTCAGACGGCCATTCGAGATGCGAAATGTAATCCGACTTGTGGTCGATGATCAGTCGTTTTTCGAGCTGGCACCAAAATATGGTCGCGGCCAAATCATTGGGCTGGCCAGGCTCAACGGTTTGCCGGTGGGCGTGATTGCCAATGACTGCCGGCACTATGCGGGTGCGATGACGGCCTCGGGTTCCCAAAAAGCCAAGCGTATGATGGAGTTGTGCGAGACCTTTCACCTCCCCATTATTAACTTTTTAGATGAGCCTGGGTTTATGCTCGGCCCGGATGCAGAATCCTTGGGCACGATCCGGTATGGCATGAGTGCGGTGGCCGCCGCGGTGCAGTCAACGGTGCCTTGGGCCACGATCGCAATTCATAAAGCGTTTGGCGTGGCGTCGGCTGCGCATTTTGCGCCCAACACCTACAAGCTGGCCTGGCCGTCGTACGAATTAGGGGCCTTACCGGTCCAGGGCGGCGTTGCGGTGGCCTTCCGGCGAGAGATTGAGGCGTCAAAGGATCCGGACGCAACCCGGGCAGAACTCGAAGCCAAGTTGTTGGCCGAACGCTCGCCCTTTCCCTTGATGGAAAGTTTCTCGCTGCATGAATTGATTGACCCCAGACAAACAAGGCGCAAGTTATGCCAATGGACAGACTGGATCGAGCCGGGTTTGGATGCCCTCAAAGGGCCGGCAACTTGGGGCTATCGGCCGTGAGGCAGTCCTTAATCTCGGGGTGTATCGCCCTTGCACTGTTGATCGGGCTGATGCCGCTGGGACAGGCGGCCGAATCTGCTTGGGTGTCGTCAGGCATGGCCCAGGCGAGAATTTTAACGCCGGCCAATGGCATCGTCGACGGCCAAACCCTCGACGTTGGGGTTGAGCTGAAATTGCCGAAAGGCTGGCACACCTATTGGCGCAACCCCGGCGATTCAGGCGAGGCGGTTTCATTAACCTGGACCGGGCAAGGGCTTCAAAGCAGTTCGCCCATTCGGTGGCCCATTCCAGAGCGAATTCCCTATGGTCCTTTAGTGAACTTGGGGTACAAAGAGTCGGTCTTATTGACTCAAAGTTTACGGTTCTCAGAGCTCGAAGGAATCGAATTCATTGAGCTAACCGTCTCGGGACGATGGTTGGTCTGTGAAGCGGTCTGTATTCCGGAGACCAAGGTGTTGACCTTGACCTTACCCATTGTGGCGCAAGCTACCCTTAATCCGGTGCTGAAGACCCGATTCGATCAATTGCCCTTGCCCCAGCCGGCGGCCACTATTAGCGAGACCGAGTGGCTGAGCCAAACCGATTTAGAGATTCGTCTAAATTTACCAGGGATCGATCTGAGCCGCATCGAAGCCCTTTATTTTTTACCCTTTGAATCTGACACGTTGGATTTAACCCGAGCCCCGGACGTGATTGTTGAGGGGCCGCAAATTGTGCTTCGGGTTGCGTTTGAAGATGCAACGCGCGAACGCTATGACGGTTTGCTTTGGTTTCAAGAACGGGTGGGTGGCGAGCTTGTTACCGCCGCCTTCTTGATCGACGTGCCATCGCCGGTCGCATCGAGCCTTGGGCTCGCCTTGGTGCAGGCGATCTTAATGGCGCTGCTGGGCGGGATGATCTTGAATCTGATGCCCTGCGTTTTTCCGGTTCTGTCGATCAAAGTCTTGGGTCTGATGGCGGAGGCGGGGGGCAGCAAGCAGGCGCAACGTCAGCAGGGCTGGTGGTATACCCTTGGGGTGGTCTTAACCTTTGTCGTGATTGCGCTGGTGCTGATGGCGCTGCGCGCACTGGGCGAACAGATTGGTTGGGGCTTTCAACTGCAATCCCCGATCGTTGTGGCCTTGCTTGCCATCTTGTTTTTAATGTTGGGTTTGAATCTTTCGGGTTTTTATACGATTGGCAGTGCCCTCAGTGTGACAGCAGGGCCAGCCGGAGGGCGCCTTGGGGCGGTCTCCAGCGGGGTCTTAGCCGTGGTCATCGCGGCCCCCTGTACAGCGCCCTTTATGGGTGCGGCATTGGGCTATGCGCTGGTTCAGCCGCCGCTCATCGGGCTCATGGTCTTTGTAAGCCTTGGGCTTGGGATGGCATTGCCCATGTTATTGCTGTCTCATGCGCCGGGCCTACTTGCGGTCTTACCAAAGCCTGGCGCTTGGATGAATCGGTTTAAAGAAGGCGCGGCCTTTTTGATGTATGCCACCGCCATCTGGTTGCTCTGGATATTAATTCAGCAAGCCGGGGAGTTTGGATTTGTATTGACGTCGCTGGCGGCGTTGCTGGGTGTGTTTGCGATCTGGTTGTGGCAAGCCTTTAAGCCGAGCTGGGTACAGCGGGTTTTGCTGCTGCTGAGTGCGCTCGGCGTAGTGTGGAGTATTAGTCAAATTGGGGTGTTGGTACCGGCTGAGGCACGTAACGGTCAAGACAATGCTGCCGACGGCGCCATTCAGAGTGAGCCGTATACGGAGACTTTGTTGCAAGCGGCGCGCGCGGAAGGGCCTGTTTTTGTCAATTTCACAGCAGATTGGTGCATCACCTGTAAGGTTAATGAGGTGGTCGCCATTGCCACCGATGACACGGCAACCTTGTTTGAGGAACTGGGTGTGCGCTATCTCAAAGCGGATTGGACGCTCGAGGATCCGGCCATTACCGAGGCGTTAGCCCGTTTTGGACGGGTGGGCGTGCCGTTATACTTGGTGTATCAAAAGGGTGAGGCGCCGCCGCTGATTTTGCCGCAGATTTTAACCGGCGATATGATTCGACAGGCGCTCCGCTCGGGCGCGCCTGCCGCAATCAATGAGGCGAACTAAGCGTTAACCATCAACGCGAGCAGACGCCTGGCCTTTGATGACCTCAACGCCGTCGCTGTCTTGGGTTGAAACCGAAAGGTCTATGAAATGCTCGCCGTTTTCTTCGCGGATCGCGTCGATCGTGGCGGTTGCCGTGAGCGTGGCGCCTGGGAATACCTGAGAGGTAAACCGCACGCCGTAAGCCGTTAGACGGCCATCCCCCACATAGTTGGTCAGCATGCGACCGGTCATGCCCATTGAGAGCATACCGTGGGCGAAAACGGACGGATAACCGGCGATTTGAGTGGTAAAAATCTCGTCACTGTGGAGCGGGTTATAATCCCCGGATGTGCCAGCATATTGCACGATTTGGGTTCGAGAAAGATTGTTGCAGACTTCTTCGCAATAGACGTCGCCCACATTAAGGTCACTGAGTTTTAAAGGCATGGAAAGGCTCCTTGGGCAATTATGAGGTTGCGGGTCGCTCGGTTCGAACGCCGACACTGGTCGCGGTCACCACCAGCTCGCCTGCGAGGTCGCGATACTCGGTGACCGATTCACTGAACATGAGCTTGCCGCCACGTCGACCTTCTTTTTCCCAGCTCTTACCGGGTTTAACGGTTGCTGTGAGGGTGTCCCCAGCGAGCAGGGGCTTGTGATACACGTAGTGTTGCTCTGCATGTAAGCCGCCGCCACTGCCGCCGCCACTGCTACCGCCTTCTTTCGGCGTAAGCCCGGTCGGCCCTTTGGCTGAGCCAAACCATTCCTGGCCGATCTTAGGCCTCAGAAAATAATCCGGATCAAATTGTGCGCTGGCTTGAACAAAAGTCGGTGGCGCAACAACAGCCCCCGGTTCAGTGCCCTGTGCATAGTCTTCGTCATAATAGATTGGATTGGCATCGCCAATCGATCGCGCGAACATCATGATGTGTCCGGCTTCTATGGGGAATTTATCTACGGCCATCAAAGCCTCCCGTTTGCGTAATAAGTGAGTGGGTTCGTCCAAAACAAGGTACAGGCCCGAATTGGCAGGAGTCAAGCACAGAATATTGAAAACAGTCTTGCCGACCCAAAGCTTGGGCGTTATGATGCTCGGCCGTGCTGGATTCCTGCAACCGGGGATAACGCCGCTAAATCGGATGCTGTTTTGGCTTGTCATTTGTCTCAAACAGCCTCCTTGAGGGGTTGAAAAACAGGCTCCTTGCTGACAAGGGCCTACAGAATAAGGACTTCCGAGAACGCATGTCTCGACCACCCCGAATAGAGTATCCAGGCGCTTGCTACTACCTAACCGGTAGGGCGCTTCAAGGTCGTAAGGCTTTTGAAGATGATTTGGATTATAGGGCGTTTGAACAGGTTCTCAGCAGTGTCGTCCATCGATTTAATTGGCTGCTGCAAAGCTACGTGTTGATGCCCGATCACTACCATTTGGTGGTCGAGGTTCCGGAAGCCAATTTGTCCAAAGGGATGCGTCAGCTCAATGGCGTTTATACCCAGCACTCCAATCGTCGCCACAATGCAGAAGGGCCGTTGTTTCACGGTCGCTTTAAAAGCATCCTGTTTGAAAAAGAGACCTTTCTGCTGCCGATTTGTCGACATGCAGCACTGAATCCAAATCGTTTGGGTCTCACGAAAGCGCCTAGTGCCTATGAACAAAGCAGTTATGCCGCGTTGGTGGGTCAACGCCCAATGCCAGAGATGTTGCATCCAGATGATATTTATTTGCAAGTTTCAAAAAAGCCGAAACTAGCCCAGGAAGCGTTTAGAGCGTTTGTTGAGTCGGATGCGGCGTTTGAGTCACCGCTGAACGATCGCGCGCATCAAGTACTCCTCGGTACCGAGTCGTTTGTCGACCGGATGCAGAGCTTGTTACTCAACTCCGCCAAGGCCAAGCAGGCGCCGAAATTGGGTGGCCGCCGGAAGTCGTTGCGGGTGTTGTTTCGAGGCATGCACCAAATGAGCCGCGCCGAGCGCAATCACCGAATCACACTGGCGCATCTAGAGTACGCCTATACCTTGGCTGAAATTGGTCAACATTTGGGCCTGCATTACACGACCGTGAGTAAGGTGGTCAACGCCAGCGAAAAGGCGCTCTAGCCCGCTGACAGACGCGGCCTATTGAACGCCATAAGAATCAAATCCCAGCGTTGTAGTTCCCTAGGATACTCGATATGATCCAGCAGTCTTGGCGGCCTTGATGCGACAACAATGCGCTCGATGCTCCCCGACGGCGAACAGTAGTATCCGAAATACTGAGTGATGACACTCTTAACCGCAGAGAAAAAAGGAGACCAATGTGCGCAGACGTAAAGCGATCATCGGCGAAGAAACCGAAGAGATAGATTTAACCCCGATGCTTGACGTCGTGTTCATTATGTTGATCTTTTTTATTGTGACGGCAACGTTCGTAAAAGAAATCGGTATTGATGTGAATAGCCCGGACAAAAATCAAAACGTAAAAGATGCGGATAAGCAAAGCATCGTGGTGCAAATCACGAATCGCGATAGAATCCGTATTCGAGGTCGCGACATTGATTTTCGCGCGGTTCGCGCCAACATCGAACGACTGCATGCTGAAAACCCAGATGCGCCGGTTGTGGTTCAACCACATCCTGATAGCACGACAGAAACAATGGTCCACGTCATGGACTCGGCCCGTCAGGCGGGTGTTTATGCGGTTTCAATTGCGGCGACCTAAGCACGGTCTAGTCGTATCGGTATGAAAGAGCCGCGTTAATCGCGGCTCTTTTGCATTGTCCCCAACCAACCTTTCAACCTGAGTGGATCTCCTATGGAATTAATCTTAATTCGGCACGGTCTGCCAGAAAAAGTGGTTCGCGCTGATGGTGGCGCAGCAGATCCCAATTTGTCCGAGCAGGGGCATCGCCAAGCGGCTCAGGTTGCGCAATACCTGAAAGACGAGGCGATCCATCGACTTTACTCCAGTCCGATGCGCCGCGCATTTCAAACCGCGGAGCCGATTTCAAAGATCCTTGATTTGGCGATTGAGCAACGCGACGGGGTTGCCGAGTACGATCAAGATGCAAACGAATATATTCCGGTAGAACAGCTTAAAAAAGAAAATTACGAGGCTTGGTTGCGCTTGATGAAGGGCGATATGGTCGGCGTGGACTTCGAGGCGTTTACAAATCGAGTGGTAGAGACCCTTGAAGTCATTGTCCAAGAAAATCGCGGTAAAACCGTGGCCGTGACCTGTCATGGTGGCGTGGTGAATATTTGGGCCGCGCATGTACTCGGTATGCCGCTCAAGATGTTTTTTAATCCTTATTACACCAGCGTCAGTCGGTTTCGTGCCGCGAGCACGGGCGAGAAATCGGTGATCACTTTGAATGAGCGATTTCATGTGCGAGATGAGCTTTAGGTCTTTCCTGCTTGCGGTTGGGCTCATTCTTGATCTGCGTGCCAACTGAGCAGCGCGCATCCACTCGAAAAAAAAGCCTGCAACTCGGCGGTCCGCTGAGGTGATTGACTGTGTTATAAATGACGCGGTAACGCGCAGATTGAGATCGGAAATGAGCATGAATTGGTGGCACAAGGCTTTAAGCGCAATTCGGTTGGCCGGCGTGGCCGGTATTTTCCTTGGGGTGAGTGGTTGCGCAACCCTTGTCTCCAATGTCACAAGCCAATTCGCGGATAATCTGTCCTCGGCGATATTGGGTTCAAACGACATCGACACGGTTCGTGAAGCCATTCCGGCTTACTTGGTTTTGATTGATAGTTTGGTGATGAGCGAGTCGCCGTCACCAGACTTGTTGCTGGCCGCCGCGCAGTTGAACGGCGCCTTCACCAATTTGGTCGAACCCGAACGGGCAGGAAAGTTATCGCTGAAAGCCCTCGACTACGCGGCCCGTGGGGCTTGCCTTAAAAGCGCTCGTCTATGTGATCTGTCCCAGCTTAGCTTTGAAGCATTTTCTGAACGCGTCGCTCAAATCAGCTTAAATGAAATTGATCCAGCCTATCAATTGGCAGTGGCCTGGACAGGCTGGATTCAGGCCAATAGCGGTGATTGGGCAGCGGTCGGTCAACTCGCTCGGGTGAAAGCGTTGATGACCCGAGTTTTGGTTTTGGATGATGGCTTTGAACAAGGCGGCGCCCATCTGTATATGGGCGGTTTAGAGACGGTATTGCCCGCCAGCATGGGCGGCAATCCAGAAAAAGGCAAAGCGCACTTTGAACGTGCAATTGAGTATTCCGGCGGACGCTTCCTGATGGCAAAAGTGGTTTATGCCGAGCAATACGCTAAACTCGTTTTTGACCAGGCGCTGCACGACGCGTTATTAACCAGTGTCCTGGCCGACGACCCGGTCGAGCCGAATTTAACGTTAATTAATACCCTGGCTCAGGAACGAGCCAAGCAGTTGATGATGGAGTCCAATGATTATTTCTAAACGGATAACAGCGCAGCTAGGCCGCCTGTCGCGGAGCCTGGTTGTGTGCATCGCGCTGATTGGTGCGGGCACAAGCGCAACCGCGCAAACTTTGAAGATGGCAACGATTGCCCCCGATGGGCTTGCTTGGATCAAGCAGTTGCGTTCAGCGATGAAGGCGATCGATCAAGAAACCGAAGGTCGTGTTAAATTCAAACTCTATCCGGGCGGGGTGCAAGGTGATGACTCGACCGTGCTGAGAAAGATGCGCATTGGTCAGTTGCAGGGCGGTGCGCTGGCCGCCGGCGCCTTGATCCGGTTTTACACCGATCTTCAGATCTACAACATGCCACTGCAATTTAAAAATTCGAACGAAGTCCAGCATGTCCGAGCAGAGATGGACCCGGGCATTATCGATGGCATCAAGCAGAGCGGCGTTCATGTCTTTCCGCTGATCGAAACTGGATTTGCCTACCTCTTGTCAAAAAAACCCGTTTCGAAACCTGAGGATCTGACGAACCTGAAGGTATGGGTCCCGGATGGCGATCCCTTGGGGGAACAACTTGTGAAACTCTTCAAGGTCAGCCCGGTGCCCTTAAATATTACGGATGTGCTCGCGGCGCTGCAAACGGGCTTGGTGGATGCGGTTGCGGTGCCGCCCCTGGTTGCGATTGCGCTACAGTGGCACAACCATGTGGATTACATGATGGATTTACCGCTCATGTATATCTACTCGGTGCTGGCGGTGGATGGCCGGGCGATGAAGAAAATTAGTGCTGGCGATCAAGCGGTGATTGCAAGCCATCTAGACCCCCTGATGAAAGAAATCGATGCGGTGAACCGGGACGATAACTTAAAAGCTTTCGAGGCGATTCTGTCTCAAGGGGTCACCTCAATCAAACCGTCCGCGGATGATTTGGTCGCCTGGAATGTGGTCGCGGTCGATGCGTTAGCGGCCATGCTGGCAGCAGAGGAGGTTTCGCAGCCGATCTTGGATCAATTCTTAGCCTCGCTTGAGGCGTACCGGATGCAGGCGCAGTAAGGCCATGGCTTCAAACCGGCAGGCCATCATTCCGCGTTTATTCAAAGGGTACGCCGTGTTTGAAGACGGTGTCTTGATGCTGATTTTCGCCAGCACCCTCGCCCTGGCCGTGATGCAAATCTTGCTTCGGAATTTTTTTGATATCGGCCTGATCTGGCTCGAGAGCTATCTGCGCATGCAGGTGCTTTGGCTTGCGATGCTGGGTGCGATGGTTGCAACGCGCGAGGGTCAGCACATCCGGATCGATCTGCTGGCAAGATTTATCCAGGGCAGGCTCATCCGCTATTTTGATGGAACGGTGGCGTTGTTCTCTGTTTTGGTTTGTGGTGCGGCAACCTATGCCTGCATCACGCTGGTGCAATTCGAGATGGAAGATAATTTGATGGCGTTCGGGCCGGTGCCCATCTGGGTGTGCCAGCTCATCCTGCCGTTTGGCTTTGCGGTGATGACCCTACGCTTTGCTGAAACAGCCCGTCGCGTGATCTTTCAGGGCGTGCACTAATGGGCTTTCTGGGTTCGGCTGGTTTGATGCTGCTGGCCTTGCTGGGCTCGCCGCTGTTTATTGTCATCCTTGCCGCGGCGATGCTTGGGTTCTTGATCTCTGAAGTGCCGCTCACTGTGATCGGTATCGAAATGTACCGCATTGTTGAAACCCCCATGTTGCTGGCGCTGCCCTTATTTACTTTTTCAGGCTATGTCCTGGCCGAGTCGGGTATGTCCTCAAGGCTGGTTCGGCTCACAGAGGCGACGCTGGGCTGGTTGCCAGGGGGCTTAGCCTTGGTCTCGTTCGTTACCTGCGCCTTTTTCACGGCGTTTACGGGCGCCTCAGGGGTCACCATTGTGGCGATTGGCGCTTTGCTTTATCCAGCCCTGCAACAGGGCGGGTATACCGAGCGCTTTAGCTTGGGCTTGGTTACCACCTCCGGCAGCCTGGGTTTACTGCTGGCGCCGTCGTTGCCGTTGATCTTATATGGGGTGCTGGTTCAGCAAATGGATTTGGGCGTGCAATTTAGCATCCAAGATTTGTTTTTAGCGGGCCTGATGCCGGCGGCTTTGATGATCATTATGCTGACGGCTTATACCGTCATCACCCAACCGGTTGCCGCGCGCTCAGCGGATCGGGAAAGGCCTTCTATTCGCCGCGCTGCTTGGGCGATGCGTTGGGAGTTGCCGATGCCGGTTGTGGTGTTAGGGGGAATCTATTCCGGCTTTTTTGCGGTTTCCGAGGCCGCTGCGATCACAGCATTGTATGTATTGATTGTCGAGGTCGGAATTTATCGGGAAATAACGCTTTCGACCTTAGTGCGCATTACCCGGGAAGCGATGGTCATGGTGGGGGGCATTTTGTTGATTCTGGCGGTGTCCCTCGCGTTCACCAATTTCCTAGTCGACTCAGAAGTCCCGCAATGGCTGTTTGAACAAATCCAGCAGATGGTCTCGAGTCCGCTGACCTTTTTATTGCTGCTGAATATTATTTTACTGCTCCTGGGCGCGATACTCGATATTTTCTCGGCCTTGGTTATTATGATCCCTCTGATCGTTCCGGTGGCCATGCAATTTGGCATTCATCCGGTGCATTTGGGCATCATTTTCTTAGCGAACATGCAAATCGGTTACTTCACACCGCCGGTGGGCATGAACTTGTTCATTGCCAGTTATCGTTTTAAGAAGCCGGTGGCTGAGTTGTATCGAGCGACCTTGCCCTTTATGGCCGTGCTGATGGTCGCGCTGGCGCTGATTACCTATGTACCTTGGTTGAGCCTGGCTTGGATGGCCGATTAAGGGGGTTAAAACCCTGCGGCCAACCCTTCCTTGCGATGATCGCTACCGCCGCAGTAGCCGCCCTCTATGCGGGCAATCAGTTGAGCGCCGCCGAAGATATGTTCGGGTTCGTTCATTTTGAGAGCGTGCCCCCGAGCCCTGAGTGACGCAATGGTGTCCTCAGAAAAACCCGGTTCTAAGGCCAGTTCACCACCCTCGGTGAGGTGCCAGCGGGGTGCGTCTGACGCGGCCTGTGGGTTTTGGGCATGGATGATCATCCGCACCATCATCTGCACATGACCTTGGGCTTGCATATGCCCACCCATCACGCCAAAACTCATAAAGGGTTGATCGTTCAAGAAGGCAAACCCTGGAATGATGGTATGAAAGGGCCGTTTGTTCGGTCCGATGCAGTTGGGGTGACCTGCTTGGGTGTTAAAGCCTGAGCCTCGATTTTGAAGGCTAATGCCGGTGCCTGGCACGACGATGCCCGACCCAAAGCCGCGAAAATTAGATTGAATCAATGACACCATCATGCCTTGTGCGTCGGCGGTCGTGAGATAGACCGTATCTCGGCTGACCCCCAGCTCTGGTGGTGGGCCTTGCACGCAGTCAAGTCGGAGGGCGTGCGCGGCCTGGCGCAGGGTCTCTGGATCCATTAAGGCGTCCACCGTCTCTGTCATCGAGGCCGGGTCAGCCAGGTGCTGGGCAACTTGCTGCCAAGCGTAGCGAATGGCTTCAACTTGCAGGTGAATGGTGTCGGCGTCGTCGAGTTCAAATTGACCTAGATCCCAATGCTCTAACAGGCCTAAGGCGATCAAGGCCATCAGGCCTTGCCCGTTCGGCGGAATCTCAAACAGACGCGCCCCGGAGAAGGCCGTCGAGATTGGGGTCACCCATTCGGCTCGGTGTTCCGCTAAATCGGCTTTGGCCAAGGGATAACCCGAAAGATTGGCATCGCGAATCATGCGCTCGGCCAACTCGCCTTGATAAAAATCTTCGCCCTGGCTATCTCGAATGCGCTTCAGAGTTTCGCCATGCTGTGGCAAGCGAACAAGCGACCCGATACTGGGGATCTGGCCATCTGGGAAAAAGGTCGCCTGAAATTCCGGGAAGTCGCGGTAGGTGCGTTGGGCATGCTGCCAGTAGAAGGCGGTTTTAGGGCCCACAAGATAGCCATTTTCGGCGTAATCAATCGCGGCGTCGAAGAGCGCCTTAAACGGTAGCTGCCCAAATCGTTCGGATAGGGTGGACCAAACATTGACCGCGCCGGGCACGGTTACGCTGTGCCAGCCTAAGCCTGGCATCCGGCGCTTGTTTAGATAGTCTGCGGTTAACAGATCTCTTGGCGTGCGGCCAGAGCCATTAATGCCGTGAAGGTCTTGGCCATCGAATATCAGCGCAAAGGCATCGCTGCCGATGCCGTTATTGTTGGGCTCGACCACCGTCAGTGTGATTGCCGCCGCGAGGGCCGCATCAACCGCATTGCCCCCGGCTTTGAGTGCGGCTAGACCCGCCGCCGTCGCCAACGGTTGTGAGGTCGCAACCATATTTTGGGCAAAAACCGGCTGGCGGTTCGCCGGGTAGGGTAGCTGCCAATCAAATGTCATCGGATTTTGCCTTAACCTTGGGTTCGGTTTGTTGCCAGAGATTACTCAAGCTCTGCTGTTGGTACAGGTGATGGTAGCGGCCACGCACAGCCACCAATTCGTCATGGTTGCCTTGCTCGATGATGCGGCCGTCATCGATGACAACAATTTGACTGGCATGCCGAATGGTCGACAATCTGTGGGCAATGATCACGCTGATTCGATCTTTAAGCAGGGCCCTTAGGCCTTGTTCGATCCTGGCTTCGGTTAACGTATCAACCGATGAGGTCGCTTCATCCATGATCAGAATCTGCGGATCGGCCAACAGGGCGCGGGCGAAGGAAATGAGCTGCTTTTGACCCGCGGATAAGCTCGACCCGCCCTCGCCAATAACGGTTTGATAACCATTCGGCATGGCGCTGATGACCTCATGGGCGCCAGCCTGGTTCGCGGCGTCCATGATCTGATCACTACCAGCTGAAAGATCGCCGTATCGGATGTTGTCGGAAATCGTGCCGGCAAATAAGTGCGATGACTGCAGCACAACGCCTAAATTAGATTGCAAAGAATGTAGGCTGCGATCGCGGTAATCAACGCCGTTAATTAAAATCCGGCCAGCAGTGGGTTCATAAAATCGGGCGAGCAGGCTAATTAACGTCGTCTTGCCGCCGCCGGTGGCGCCCACAACGGCGACACTTTGCCCGCGCCGAATGTCGAGATTAATATTGTGCAATACCGGTTTGCCGGTGTTGTAGCGAAAGCCGACCGCGTCAAAGGTAATACGCTCGATCGGTTGATGATCCCCGTCTGAGAGGGCGCCGTCATTTGGGTTTTGCGCCAGGCGATCGAGCACTGCTTGGCTGTCTTGGATGTCCGGTTCAGCTTGGATCAGGCTGATCACGCGCTCTGCCGAAGCTTGCGCCATTTGCATCTCGGCAAACCAATGGGCCAGTTGCTCGATCGGTTCAAAAAAGTGTCGGGTATAAGTCAAAAAAGCGATCAAGGTTCCGGTTGAGATCAGGCCCCAGGCCGATTCAATCCCCCCAACAACCAGTGCAATCCCGGTCGCCAAGGCTGAGAGGGTCAGCACAATCGGTAAGTAGATTGCCGCTTGAACCGCATTGGTAATCGAGGCCGCGTGCATGCGGTCGGTCAATCGTCCGAATTTGTTCAGGTTGTCAGCCTCTTTCACGAAGACCTTGCTGGTCAACACGCCCATAATATTCTCGTTGTAGGCGCCGGTGATGCGAGAATTGGTTTGCCGGACTTCCCGAGCACTGCGCAGGATCTTGGTTTGGAAGTAACGGCTGATGATCGCAAGCACCGGTAGGCTCAGCAGGATGATCAGCCCCAAGATCGGCTCCATGATCAACATTGCGCCTGAAATGCCCAGCATGATGGTGAAAGACCAGAACAGGTCCAGAATCCCCCAGGCCATAATGTTCGACAGTCGTTCGCAGTCCGAGGTCATGCGCGCCATCAGCCAGCCAACGGGTCGCTCATCATAGTAGGCAAAGGATAACCGCTGCAGGTTGGCGAAGCCGTCGCGACGGATATCGTGGCTTATGTGGCTCCTGAGCTTGCCGCCAAACCATAAAAACCCCAGGACTGCGCCGCCCAACGCGACACACAATACGCCGTACCCGGCGCCATAGCCGAGCAGATTGATGTCGCGACCATATAGCCCGATGTCATCAATGACCCACCGGGTTACGAGCGGAAAAGAGATCTCGGCAATCCCAACCACCACCGCGCAGATCGCCAGGCACACCAGATCCTTTGGATAGCGTCGGGCATATTTTAGAAGATGGGTCCAGACCCCCATTTTTAAATCTTTATCGGGCGTGAATTCATCAATGACATTGTCATCATCATAGAAAGCGTCGCTCATAGCGGGCTGTCCTCAGGCGTTCGGCTTTGCTGTATTTCCTGCTGCACTTGGCCTTGAAGCTCGCACAATTGCCGATAGATCCCGGGTACTTGAGACAGGGTTGCGTGATTCCCGGTTTGGGTAACCTCGCCGCCGTCTAAGACCACAATCCGGTCGGCTTGCATCACGGTGGATAAGCGGTGGGCCACGATCAGGGTGGTTCGATTGAAGCGGACCCGCCTGAGGTTTTCTAAAATGAGGGATTCGGTATCGGTATCCACGGCCGACAGGGCGTCATCGAGAATGAGAATCGCCGGGTCTTTTAATAAGGCTCGGGCGATGGCAAGCCTTTGACGTTGACCACCCGAGAGGGTGACCCCACGCTCGCCAACCAGCGACTCAAAGCCGTTGGGTAGGGCGTTAATGGTGCCCAGCAGGTTTGCGGTTTTGACCGCCTCGGTCATATCCGCAAGGCTCGCCTGACTCTGACCAATTCGAAGATTGTCGGCAATGGAGCCCGCAAACAAAAAAGATTCTTGTAGCACCACGCCGATCTGAGCCCGAACGGATTTACGCGACAATTGACTCAGATCGAACTGATCGACCCAGAGTGTGCCCTGTTGTGGATCATAAAGGCGTAGCAACAGTTGGATGAGGGTGCTTTTGCCAGCGCCCGGTGCGCCCACCAGCGCGACGGTTTCACCGGCCGCAATGGTGAGCGACAGATTAGATAAAACCGGTGGGTTGTCGGGATGATGAAAGCTAACGCGATCGAGCTTGATCTCGCCAGTGAGCGGGGCGGTCAGGGCTTGCTCGAGGTTTGATTCTTCTGGCTCTGACAGAATCTCGGCCATTCGTTTGAGGGCAACCACGGCCTTACCTGAATCGGTGAGTACACGGCCCATATGTCGGATCGGCCAAATAATCATGCCCTCATAGGTGATGAAGGCGAAGAGGGTGCCGATCGTCATGGTATCCGCGAGCACCCAATGGGCCCCGACAAATAAAATGAGGCCAACCTGGAACAGGCAAACGATGTCGCTGGCGCCATAGTAAAAGCCTAAAAAGCGCATCAAGCGTTGATTCTGGTCGCGAAACCTGACATTCGCACGGCCAAACTTTTCAGCCTCAAAGTCTTGCCGAGCGAAGGCGCGCACGACCCGAATGCCGGTTAAATTCTCTTGGAGTACGGTGGTGAGGCTCGCCTCGGCCTCATCGACTTCTAAAAACATCGACTTCACCCGATTGAAAAACAAAACTGCTGACACCAGCAATAGCGGCATGGTGATGAGGGCGACGCCGGTCATGGTGACGTCCAGAGACAATAAGATCGGCGTGACGATCAGCAGCATTAAAACAGCGCGACCGATTTCGATGATCTGGCCGCTCACAAACACGCGAAACGTTTCGATGTCTGAGGTGCACCGTTGGATGAGGTCCCCGGTATCAGCCTGATGATGAAAGGCGATTGGCAGGTGATTCAAATGGTTCATCAGGGTATCGCGCAGGCGTCGGGCCATCCCTTCGGCCGCGGCGGCGATCTGTTTGCCTCGCAGGTAGACAAAGTAACCGGCAAGGGCAGTGCACAGAATAATGAGTAGTCCGGAGAGTCCCAATTGCAGATAAAGCACCTGATTGTCGCTGAGGCCCGTTGGAATCAGAATTTGAAGCCAGGTTAAATAGGTGTCCGGCGCTTCTCCGGTGAGTCGATCCAGCATCGACCGGATAATCATGGGCACGGTAAACATCAGGACAAAACTCGCGACCATCGCCAGCAACGCCATTAATAATGGGCCCCGAAACCCCGCAGCGATGGTCAGAAACAGCGGCCAAAGCTTTTGGGCTTTTGAGGCGTGTTCAGTATGAGCCAGCATGATGTTTGGACTTTCCTTAAGGCGGTTGCCTGAACGCGGCGAGCTGCCGGGGGACCTTGGGTCCTGAGCGAACCGCCCGTTTTTAATTGTTTTTGCATTATGCCGATGGACCAACCAAATGAGAAGGCCAGTGGGCGAAGGCTGGAGTTCAGGTCGACACTTCTGTATAACAAGAGTTCGGATTTTTAAGGACGTGTTATGAAATTTTTCAACTCAGTAGGACCCAATCCCCGGGTGGTTCGCGTTTTTATGGCGGAGCTCGGTCTCACGATGGATCAGGATACGGTTGATATTATGGCCGGCGAAAATCGTCAGCCGGCGTACCAGGCGCTGAACCCGGGCGCGCAACTGCCGGCGTTGATGTTGGATGATGGCACAATCGTTTCAGAGATTACGGCAATTTGTGAGTATCTGGCCGAGCACGCTGGGGGCAGCAGCCTCATCGGCGATACCATGCAAGAGCGTGTAGAAACCAGAATGTGGGTCCGCAGAATCGATCTTGGTATCGTTGAACCGTTAGCCAATGGCTTTCGATCCTCCGAAGGCGCGCCGATGTTTAAAGATCGGATGCGAATTATTCCGCATGCGGCGGATGATTTGAAGGCACTCGCCCAAGACAAGATTCAATGGTTGGATGGCCTGATAGGGGATCAAAGCTACGTCTGTGGGGAACGCTTTAGCTTGGCAGACATTATGCTGGGTGTGTTTCTCGAATTTGGCGCGCAGGTGGGTCAACCCATTGATCAAAATAATGCAAATATCGTGGCCTGGCATAACCGGGTGAAGGACCGACCGAGTTTTTCGGCGTAACGAGCGATTGCAAAAGTTTCGGGCCGGTTAATATTTTTAAAATTAAGGTGCTATTAATCAGTAGCTTGTATTGCTTAATGAAAATATTTTTGGATTTCTTCACAACGCGGTCACAGCGCGTCTGTGGCTAAGCGTTATCCGAATTGGCTGTCCGGATTGGCGATAGGGCTTGGCTTTACGGGCTA
>Ga0115004_10000835_pt1 | contig 24482 bp, 35 predicted proteins | sample ArcticOcean_MG_C_10_FD_88737 | JGI IMG/M metagenome (GOLD analysis project Ga0115004, IMG submission 88737) | Marine microbial communities from western Arctic Ocean - ArcticOcean_MG_CB11_90 | ecosystem: Environmental > Aquatic > Marine > Oceanic | place: Arctic Ocean: Canada Basin | collected... | reverse complement strand
GTGTTTGTTTGTTTCTTTCTTGGTGTAAATATAAGGTATAATTGTCAATAACCTAGGGTTATCAACAATAAAAGATAAGTATTTTAACCCTCTAACTTGTTGATAAAGGGCTACTTACAAAATACTTTTAAATTTGTTTAATTTCTCTCAAAATAAAAGGCCTTTTTTTTGGTCGTTTTTTAAGAAGCATTGCTGCACTTTGTTTCTTTTTTTTATTGTATCTTTGCTTTTCAGTTCGATTTCAATTCGTTGAAATTTTTATCTTGTTTGGGAGGCCTGGCTATTTTTTAGCTGGGCTTCTTGTTTTATGTTAGATTCATTGGTTCTAAAATTGGCATCTTGCCATTATCCAAAACAACAGCACATCCTAGTATTGGCTTCGCTGTGTGAAACTTGGCATAAGAAAATGCGAAGCTCTTATAATCTATGCCACAGGGTGCTTGCATTCCCCACTTCAAATCTGTAAGTGAAGCCGTAAAATCTACAAATGCTTGCGTGTGAACGTGGCCCTGGACCATTGAGTGTCCCCAGTTCTGTACTCGCTTCATTATTGATTTTCCACTGCATCCAGTTCCGTGGGTGTATAATACATTATCGTGTAGGAATTGTTCCTCAAATTTCCAATCTGGGCATTTCAATACTTCATTTAGTTTTCGAACCCATCGCTTATCTATTCCAGCTTCCTCACTTTTCCTGGCTATAATTAAATCGTGGTTGCCCAGGGTTATCGTTATTCCATTGGGTACTATATCGTTGTTAAACGCTTCATACCATTTTGCTGTTTCTTTGATTGCCATATCCAGTTCATACTTTGCTCCGTGTGTTTCTGTATTTATGGAATGAAAACTCGCAAAATGTGAGTCGATTATGTCCCCTGTCATTGATACGGCATTGCAGTCGTGTTTCTTATAAATGTCTATGCAATGCTGGAGGTATCTTGGGTGGGTGTATGGTAGATGAATGTCTCCCACGATCAATCTGTTTACTTTTGTCCTGCGATGCTCTTGCAGGAATTGGTTTTCCTTTTCGTTTAATCGTGGCCTGTATTCCTTACTCACTATTTATTGCTTCTTTTCAAATAATGCGAATAAAACAGGAATTATTCCTATTGCTGTTAATATTAAATTGTGCGTTGTTATTCCGTTGATTGTAATATCTGCACTGGCTGTCATTATAATAATTCCACTTATGGTTCTCTTGCTACTTAGTTTTCCTTTGGTGTCCTTAAGTAATCCAAGCGTTGTATTTAACACTTTTGTGATTGGGTCGATAAATTTTAACATTTCATTTTTTTAATTAATTAATAAGTCCAGCAAACTTTCGCTGCTTTGTCCTGGTCATCTATATCTATATGAATAAAATTTGAGCCCACCCCTATTCTTTGTATTCCGAAATGTAGGGCAGCTTCAATGATTGAGTATTTTGTGGTGCTATCTGGTGCTGCTATGTCCACTGCTAGTCCTTTGCAATGGGATGAATTCTTTGCTCCACCTATTTTCTTATTGTATTCCTGGCTTCTATATCCAGATGTGATTGTGTATGGTATCTTGCTTCGGTGTCTCATATTATCTAAAATCATCAATAAATTTGTATCCATTTTTTTATGAGATTCTGGAAGCCCTGGCTGGTTGAATTCCTCCATCTTGAAATAATGCAAGTTGATTTTAATTTCTACTTTTTCTTTTTCCATATTCTTATTTCATTAATTATTTTTAGCGTTGTCCATATAATCGCCACTAAATATGATACTATTTTAAGCCCTTGTTCTGTCTCTGTCATTCCTATTCCTATTGCTCCAATATTAAGCATTATTGTTGTTGGGCAAAATTTCCCGATTATTTCATTTATCATTTTAGTTTTCACTATTTTAATTGTTTGATTGTCATTTGCGTTCCATTCAAAACTGATTCACTTTTAACTCCATTATTGGATGTTGCTTCCCTCCAGAATATCATTCTATAATATCTATCTGATGTTCCACCTGGCATTGAAATTAAAATTGAGCCAGCCGTTGAGCCTTTTCTAATCGAGCCAGTTCCTCTGTCATAAATATATGATGTGGTTGGTGTTATCTCGCTCCAGGTTATTGTTCCTCTATCTATGATTCCATTTTCTATTCTTATTCCAGATAAAATTCTATTGTTTACTGTGTTTGTATTTGATGTAACATTCCATTGAAACTCAAAATATCTAGCAATTTCATCAGCTGTTATTTGCCAGCAAAATTGACTATTTTCTACTCCTTCAATCCCTCCATTTCCGTATGAAACAATTGAGCCAGTTGGTCCTTCTGTTATTCCTTCATTATCGAATTTCATAACTACTGCATTTGCTATTCCATTTGCTGCTGCTGTTATTGTTGTTGTGGTACAAGTTAGCATTGAAAATACAGATAGTGCCGTTGGAGTTGTTCCTGCTGATGCATCAACATAAGCCTTTACAGATTCTGCTGTAGGCACATTGGTTGCTGTTGCTCCAGTCATTGTATCTGAGTCCAGCCAGCCTGTTATTTCTACTCCACCTTTTGTTAATCCATCGGCATCAACTTCAAAGCCTGCTATACTTCCTTCGGTCTTATTTTGGTATTGAGAATATAAATTTTCTACATTAAATGTTATCGTATCTCCAACAGAAATATTTTGATAAATTGTTTTTGAAGTAACGCTTATTGTCTCTGCATCTATTAGCTGATTTGCTGATACTACAAATTCTATTCTATTTGTATTGTATTGTGGATTGGTGTCCTCTGATGCTATTGCTCTTGTATCATTAGATGCTGTTTGTAACACTAATTTATCGCCAATCTTAAATATCGCAGCTGGTAGTTTTTTAACGCTTAGTGATGTAATTGTAAGGCTTGGAATTCCTACAATTGGTGACAAATATTGGCCTGCTCTTATAGTTGCTACTGGTTGTATTTGCTGTTGTTGTAGTAGCCTTTGTGCTACTTGATTTCCAGATTCTGGATTCGGTGGTGGTGCTATGCTTCCGTAGTTATCATCTACTGGAGTTGGGTTTCCAGCCCCTCCAGAAAGGCCACTATTAACTCCTAAATCGGTAGTTACTATAACTGTAGTTCCAACATTAAAATAGTTTTGTTCGTATAAAACCCATTTCCAGGTATCCGTTAAAAAGTCATATGAACCTGTATGCATTATAAACGACTTTTGTACCATTCCTTGATATGCATTCGGCTGTGTCATAAATTTAGTAAATGGGCAGGCCCATTGTGGTCTGTTGGCAGTTCCATCATTCCAGTATACTGATTCGGATGCATCGATAGTTGTAGAAACTGTAAATCTATCAAGTGACTTTGCTTGGGCATTTATTATATCTTCTGCTAATTGTTGAGAGAATGAGTTTCCTCCTGCTAAGGTATCAATTCCCCATACTCCAGAAAAGTCGGAAGGCTTCCAAATTGTCCCAGTATATATTTGGATGCATCCTTGAGATAAATTGCTCCCAGTGTCTCCCATTATAATATCTTTTACTTCCTCATAGGCTGTGTCATCTCCTGATTGCTCTACGTTGGTTGTTGTGCTTGCAGCACCAACAGCTCCATTTATTATTGGTGCAAATTCCGAAGCATTTATTCCTTGAGTTGTAGCAACATTTTGATAATTTACATTATTTTGCCAGGGACTAGTGTATGGATTTGATACTCCTGTTGGCACAAACCTTCCGTGTTCAGACCAGTATAAAGCAGCTGCTGTAGTATCAGACCTTATATAATATCCAATTTCCCAGTCTCCAGCTGTAAAAACTGAAGCTGGAAAGTAAGGCCAGTTAGCGTATGTATTTGTTGTAATATCTACAGTTGTATTTCCAATTCCTATAGCTATTTGTGGAGTATTTGGCATTGAGCCTGTGTTCAATTGAACCGTATTATTTATCCATTGATTTGGGGGTGAGTTGTTAATATCAAGCAAATTATAATGTGTCCATCCATTAGCTTGTGGGCTAGTATTTAATGTATTAGTACCTGTCCCTGCTGGCCTTACTACCATTGCCCATCCAAGTGTTAAATTTCCAGGTGTAATTCCATTATTTGTTATTGCGAGATAAATTCTATTAAAGAATGCTTGGTTGTTTATTCCATCAAAAGTATAAGTTCCTAATGAAGAAAATTCCCAGTAAACTCCAGCTGTTGTTGGTGCTGTCGTTCCTCCAGTTGGTAGTAATGGAAAGCTCGTAAATGAGTTAACATTATCCACATTCATAAAATCGATTTGGACTCTTTTAAATGCTGGAAGCATTGCATATTTTCCTCCTGCTAATTTATGATTTTTATATTCTCCTGTTAATACTTGGTTTGTAAGTGGCATTTGATATTTTCCCCACCATCTGGTTATAGCATTTCCAGAGCCGTGTGTTGACCCATCCATTTGGTATGAGTGCCTTTTCATATTAACTGGAATAGCTTGAGTTCCTGTATCTACATTTCGCCATTCGTTCAATTGAGTAAAATAATAAATACCAGCAAAATAATACATTCTCATTCCCCAGGCTTTACATAAACTTTGTAAAACATCATAGCAACTTTTAGCTTTGTATTTTAAATTAGTCCCTTGATTTTCCTCTGTATAAAACATATTAGGTTTTATTCTGGTGCTTCTTAAGGGGTCAATAGTGGTGTTAGGGTGTTCTCCATTAAACCATCTTACATTTGTAAATATTAGATTCGAAGATGGGTTTCCCATTGCCGTTGTAAATTCCCCAGAAAACGAAAGGCAATTAGAAATAATTTCTATGCAATGTTGCCAGGGGTCATATTGTCCTCCAGCGTTTGTTGGGTCTGGAATATATGTTTCTCCTATGTCATAAATATGGCTGGCCAATTGAGTAGTTGTCGCTGGAAGATAATCATAATATTTTAATGATGCAATTCCATCTACAGCTTTTATTGTTATCGGATATGGGAGTGGGATATCTGGGTCATCTGATAAATCCATCAAAACTTGCCCAGCAAAGTAAGGGGGATAAATTGGCGAGTTTGAACCACTTACTGATTCTCTATAAATTGCAACATATACATCTCGCTCTTGTCTGCTAATTTTTAATTGTTTTATATAATTTGCTGCAGCTTGGTCTGTGACCATAAACTCAAATGAAAAAGTAGAAGGTTTTAATGGAGCAAACATTTTACTTCCTTCGCTTCCATATTTCATTTCGCTTGCTTTCGGTCCTAGAGTTCCTACTTTGTCTTGGTATGTACCTGTTGCTATCTGGTCATACATTTCAAGTCTCCAGGAGATTCCAGCATCTGATATAAAATTAAAATAGTAGGTTCTGTTGTATGCCATTATATATATCTTTGTCTTTGGTTATCGGTATTGTCATTTGCCAGGAATATGTCCTCCCCTTTTAAAATTCCACCTACATTTAATTGTACATTTTGAGCCATAGAATTTCCGAGCATTCCTTTTAATTTTGATAGGGGTGCTACAACTTCTGGGTCATTTTTTGCTCCTGGGTATTCTCCAACTAATGCGTTTGTTGGTCCGAATGCAATTCCTCCATCAGCCATTGGAAGTGGTGTTGATGCAATTGTAGCTATTTGAGCTGCACCTAATCCAGCCATAAGACTTGCTAGTATTGGTCCTGCGATTGGTCCAGCAGTTAAAGCTTGTACTATTGCTTGAGCCGTACCCATTATCGCACTGGCTATTTTCATTGCCTTATCTCGCTTCGCTTGTTTCTGTTGTAGGGCCTTCTTTTTGCCATCAAATTTTTCATCTAGGATTGCTTGTTTGCCATCAAATTTTGCCTTTAATTTATTAAGTGCTGCATCCTTTTGCTCCTGGCTCATTGATGAATTTTCAATCCTTAAAGCGTTTCTTTCGAATTCTTTATCCATTGACCCTTGTTCGGCTGTTTCTTTATTGGTTAGTTCGGTCATTGCCTTTTCGTGTTGTGCTGACATTAAATTTCCGATTCCGTTTAGAGCAGCTCCAGCGTGCTTTGATATTTCTCCCCATACTTCCTCTACTTTTCCTGCAAATCCTTCATAGCCTTCTTTTGACCAGTCCAGATATTGTTGCATTAGGGTTTTCTTTTTGGCTAGAGTTTTTTCTAGTTCCTTTGTTCCTCCTCCTCCTCCTCCACTTGGTGCAGGGTCTCCTCCTCCTCCTCCATCTGGCACGGCTAAAACTGAGCCACCCATAAATCCTTGTATCTTGTTTTTTACTTGTCCTAGCTTATCTTCAAACCAAGCACCCACATCATCTACTGTGCCTTGTACATCATCCTCTGTTATCAATCTTAAAGGTTTAGCATTGGTTGTTTCCTCCACTCCCTTTGCGAAATTCTCGGCTGTTTTTTTTCCAAATTCGGCAGCGTTTTTTTCTATGTTTCCGAATTGTTCAGCTATATAATCTCCCATCCCAGAGGTCGCTTGTTTGAACCCTTTTTCAATTTTTGATTTATCTAATGTAAAAATTCCCAGTATTATATCTCCTATTCCTCCTAAGACTTTCATTGCAGAATTTTTCATAGCTACAAACATATCAGCCATACTTTTGCCCCAGAAAATTGCAAAAGCTAATACTGTTTTTAATGTGAATACTACGGCTTGTATCATTCCTCTAAAGCCTGCACTTTCATTATAAAGCTCTATAAAAAAATTAACAAATTGTACGAATATTGTTTTAACGCTTCCCCAGTTTTGGTATATTAAAGTGAAAATTGCACCAATAGCAACAACTACTAATCCTACTGGAGATAATATCATCCCTATTGCTGTTACTATTCCTCCTGCTAAGGTCATAAGTGGTCCACTAAAAGCAAGCAAAGCCCCAGCTCCTACTACCAATTTTTTAGTCCCATCATCTAGTCCAGAAAATGCTTTACCGATTCCTGTTACTCCATCAACTATTGTTGTGAATACTGGCATCAAAACTGCACCCAGTTCCATTGCTGAAATCTTTAAATTATTAAAAGCCTTTTGCATTTTGAAGCCTGTAGTTTTTGATAAGGTCTCGAAACCATCAGCAACAAATCCAGCCGACCCTCCCATCGATTCCAAAACTTCGCCATAGGTTTCTGTCTGGTTTCCTAAAACTCCAAGCACCCCTTTTAAGGCCTGGGATTTACTAAAAAATTGAGTTAATGGAACATCATTTTCCTCAAAGGCTGTTTTGATATCTAGCAGCGTAGCTTTTAATCCCTTTTCTCCTAGGCTCTCTCTTACACTATCGCCTGTCATTCCTACTTGATTTAAGGCCCTTTCCATCTGTGGTGTGGTTTTGGCTAGAGCCATCATAACTCCACCAAAACTTGTAGAAGCAGATTTAGCATCCCCTGTTACTTTTGTGTATGTAGCAATAAAAGCTGAGGTCTCCTGGAATGAAATTCCAAGGCTGGAAGATAGGCCGAGCTGTGTACCTAAAACTTCGGCTAAATCTGAGGCTTCAAACATTCCCTGTTGTACTGCAATTCCGAAAACATCAAGAGCCTGGGCAGCTGTTAGGTTTTCCTCCCCATAAGCATTTTGAGCAGCAGCAGCAACTTTAGCTAGGTCCGTTTGTTCTCCTAATCCAATAGCTACGGCTTTAGAAACGGCTTCTAATGTGCCTAGTGCATTTGCACCTCTTAGTCCAGCAGAAGTTAAAAAGAAAAGCCCATCAGCAAGTTCAGCTGGTGCTTGGGCAGTTTCTCCACCCAGTTTCATTACATCTTTTGAAAACTCATTTACTTCCTTTGCTGAAATTCCGACCAGGGTATTAATCTTGGTCATATTCTTTTCAAAATCAATAGCCATTTTAGCTCCTGCAACTCCTACCATTGCAAATGGAAGCGTGAAGCTCATAGATATGCTTCTACCTATCGCTTTCATTTTTGTTCCGAATGCGATTAGTCTTTTTGATGCTCTGGCTAATCCTTTAAATAGTGGAGATGTAACTGCATTAATTACTACATTTAAACTGGCAAGGGCTTTTTTTGGCATTTTCTTTTATTTTTTATTTAGCGATTTATTCATTTCTTTTATCCTATCATCGAATTGAGATTCTAATTTTAATTTCTCAATATCAGTTTTTATTTTGTCGCTAGATTTAATTTGTTTTTCCCAAGGAAAGGTAGTAATTTTTTTAGGGTCTATGCTTTTTTTAAGGTGTGGATTTATTATAACGCAAGCCATCCATCTTGCTCGCTCCCATTCTGCTTGTTCGTTTTGTTCGTATAGTTTTCTACTACCGATTTGGGCATTTGCAAAGTTGCGAGGACACATATTATAAAATTGTTCTAGGCTCATATTCAATTCTCCAAATGCTATAGATTCCAAAATATCGAAGGTTATTTCTTCGACTTTAACTTTTTGACCTTTTTTTTTGCTGGTGCTGTTTGGTCTCCTAAATTGTGGCCCATATGCTCTCCAAAGATTTCTAAGGCTCTAGTGAGTCCTCCCATATCAACATCTAATAAATCGCCTAATTCATCAATTGTTAAATCGAAATCTTGACCAGATTTTCGGCTTCCTTCCTCTATTCCTACAAGCACTAATTGTAGAGCCTGGTCCAGGGTCATATCTTGGCCTAGGTTCATTAATTTATTAAGTGATGTTCCTGTTGCTGCACAATATTTTCTTAGGCCGTTAAATCCAAAGAATATAGGATATTTTTTATTTGCTATTTCTACTAATTCGTAATTCATTTTATTAATTTTTGTTAAAGGTTATATTTATTGAGTCCTCCCCAGCCACCCTTTAACAAATAAAAAGGCAGCCAGGGATTTCTCAGATTTGTTATACTGCTGCTTGTACTAATTCGCCAGTTCCAGAAAATGAAGCACTCCAAGTTGAGGAGTCCTCATTTGGTGTATCAGCTGATAAACTTGTCATAAATGCTTGACCAGTCCATCCTATGTCTCCTGTTACTGATGTGTTAAATTTCAATTCGAATACATCTCTTGAATAGATATAGCTTGTATATAATTCATTCATTGTTTCTCCAGAAATTGCTCCACCTCCTAATGCTGTAAATATTAGCATTCCTTCTACTGAAACTTCCCAGTCTCTTTGTCCTTCTAGTTGGTCTCTCCATCCACCACTATCTTTGGTTGATGTATCTCTTAAGTTGTGGTTCATTGAAATTGAAGCAGAAGTAGCAAAAGCTATTTTAACTCCTGCTGCATAAACTCCGAATTTTGTTCCATTAATTACTCCATTTGTAGCCATAATTTTTTTTTTTAAATTTTAATTTATTTTAGTTTTTTCAGTTTGTTTTATCTAATATTTTAATTTGATGATAGGAAACCCATCCCTAAGTTATTTACTCCTGTGAAGGATATTTTCATTGTTGTGTTGTCCTCATTTGGTGCATCTATACTCATTGATGTTATGTACGCATATCCAGACCAGAAATAAGAGCCAGTTCCTCCCTTCAAAGTTACTACTACTCTATCTTGATTAGCAATTCCTAAAGCATATACATCATTTGTTGTCATTTTATTCCAGGCTGGGCTTGTTCCATCTACAAATCTATAAGCCAGTTTTCCTTCGAATTCCATAGACCAGCTTCTTACTCCTGGTAGCTGTGTTTTCCAGTTATTGGTTTCTCTAACTGTAATATCTCGTAGGCTTTGTTCTACAGAAAAACTTGCAGCCGTTCCAAATAAAATAGTTTTATAATCTAATTGCAAAGAATAAAATGTCCCATTAATTATTCCATCCATTATCCAATATATAAAATTGCAATCTTGACACCTGTGATTGCTGTTAATGTAAAAGTAACAATTCCATCCGTTCCGTTATAAGCTGAAACTGGGAATGTCCCAATTGTTCCAGTTTCTCCTGGTGCTATTGATAGCGTAGCATTGCTCTTTTCTAGGTCTCCAAATAATGGACTTTCAACTGTAGTTGTTAATGTTGTAACTGTAATAACTACAGTTGCTTCGCTTGAATTCTCAATTAATATAAATTCATTTCCACCATTATTAAATGTATTAGTAGTTGATGCTAAAGTGGATTTTACTGGAATTAATCCCCCCTCTATTATGGATTGACTATTTATTAATGCCATCTTTTTTTATTGTTTTTTTAGCCTTAGATTTCTTTTTATCTTGACGATCTGGTTCGCACCCTTCAATATCTAATAATATATTATAAATTGTTCTATCGCAGTCTAGCTTTTGTCCAGCTTTAAATATTCGACCTGTTGGACTTTTGTAATCTTTTAATAATTTAATTTCCATTTTATTTTATATTTATCCAGCCGTTAGCTGGGTTATTAATAAATTCTAATATTTCAGAATGTGTATAGTCTGTATATGGTTCTAGGCTCGTTGGCTTTGTTTCTCTATATTTAACTATAAATTCTGTTTCTGCTATATTGTATCTTAGGGTGTCTCTAAATTCTATAACTTCTGCAAAGTTAATATTTTCTATTTCTGATGTTGGTATTATACAATATTTCATTTTATCCTGGTGTGTCTGTTACTATATCAGCTGCATCCATATTTGTCATTGTTGCGACCATACTATAATATGGTGCTTGGTTTTGAAATATAGGAAATATTGCTCCATCGCCCATTCTCCAGTATGCCACCATTAAGTTTGTAGCGTATGGTGTTTCATTTGGATTTCCTGTAATTCCATTATTGTATAAATGGTTTACTAGTGCTGCATCTATTACTTTATCATATAATATAAATTCATCCAGGTGCATTTCGGCATAAGTACTCCCAGCATTTCTAGCCATACGCAGTGGACTTTGTCCAGGAAATACTGACCCATAACTTCCTACTAATTGTACTGTGGCTTTTCCATTTGTACTATTTAATAATTCATTATTAATGTACATATTAAATCCTGTTGCTGTTTGTGAGCCATCGTAAGTTATAACTATATGTTTCCATTCATTTAGTGGTATGGTTTGCACCGAGTCGAAATTTACATAATCAGTTAATGAATTATTAAAGTGTAAAACAAAAGCGAGTTTTTCATTAAATCTATTAAGTATTGACCATTCTTGGTAGTAAGCTCCCTGCCCAGAAATATAAGTACCTGTTTTATTTATTATTGTTTGACTTCCATTTTGTCCTTTTTTAAACCAGAATGAAACGCTCCATCCATTATCTGGTGTATATTTTGGATGGCTTGCGGCAGTTACATAATCATCAACTCCATCAAAACTTGTTGAGTAATTATTTTGCCAGGCATTATCTATATTGATTCTATTGATTCTTAATTTAAAATCTAAATGCTTTATATAAGCTCCGTAGCTGTTGAAGTCATCATCAAAGTCATCAACTGATGATTCAAAAATACAGGAGTCCAGTGCGATTTGATATTGGTATGGTGCTTCAACTGTACCCCATTCTCTGTCTAGTGCCTGTCTTACTTGTACAGCTATGTCCTCAACTTGAATATATGTTTTTGCAAATATTGAAATTTGGACTCTGGTTGTATCAAGTATCGACCTTTGTTTTATCCTTGGGTCGGCAGCTGTATCTGTTGAGTCTCCTTTTGTGTCTAATGGTACAGAGCTGATTTCTCTATAAACTATATAAGGTCCATCCGTTGGCTGTTGTCCTCTTAATGCAAATATTTTATTAGCTGGGACTAATGCTACAAGTCCAGCGTAATTAATTAATAAGGGATATATGATTGCTCCACTTCTCATTATTTATAAACTCGTTTTAAGCCCTTCATTTCTCTTATTAGTATCTTTTCCACTATTGCCCTTGCTCCCTCTAGAAGTATCCCTCCTGCACTTCCTTGTGCCTTGTCCCAGGCTGGTCTCATAAATGGATGAGGGTCTGATGCAGCAGTTCCGTATTCTAGCATTGCTCCATAATATCCACCACCCCTTTGCGAGTTTTTCTTTGCACTTCCTCCTGTTGCTTTTGGCCCTACATATAATGCTGGTAGTTTCCTGGATGCTTTTGTGCTAAATGCTTTTATTGATTTTCTTAATTGTCCAGTCTGGCTGTACTCATTATATTTTGATAGCTCGGCTCTTGCTGATGCTATGATTGGTTTTGCTGCCTGTCTGAATACTGCCATAAAAAATTTATTCTTTTTTACTGCATAGGGTATTCTATTCATCGCTGCCTGGAGCTCTCTATTGCCCAGTACCTTTCCTGCATTTATAGTTCCTATATTCATTATTGGCTATCTTTATGTGTTGCTGTTAGCTTTGTCATTTTGTGCCTTCCATCTATCTGTGCTATTCCTTCTATATAATAATATGCAAAAGTCCCACCAGATAGGGTATGTTTTATTCTCCAGTTTGGCTGGATTAAATCTTTGTATGTTTCATATCTAATAAAGAAATCTACTTTTTGTTCGCCTACTTTTTGCTCTGCTTCATCCGTTTCCCTTCCTCCTTTAAATATCATATAAGCCCACACTTTTTCTATTCCATTTGCAGCTGCCCATACTTCATCCTGGATTCCTCCATAGTTTGCATTGGCAGTAAATGTGTTGCTTTGTATTTGGACTGGGGTGTCAAGGTCTCCGACTGAAATCATAAAGTTTGTATTTTATATGGGTTCATTAGGTATTGTGCTGTCCTTGGTATTTCGGATACAATTTTTCCTACTATTACTGATTGTCGGTTTTCATACATATCAGATACTATAATTTTTATAGCTTGTTTTAGTGGTTGTGGTATATCTGCTATTGTATTATATCCTACATTATAATTAATTTTCCAGGCTTGGAATACATCATCTGTTGTTGGATTAGAAAAGTCGGCAGTTGCATAAACTCTTGATGGTTTTATTGCTCTTACTATTTCTCGTTCAATTGTTGGCATTACAATCCACCCTCCATTTTGATAATATGAAACTCTGCTAGTAGCTGCATCTTCCATTAATGGGCTTTTAAATAATATTTTTAGGTCATTAAATGTATTTCCATATTGCTCTCCATTTGTTCTTAAAAGAAATAAATTAGTAAATTCTTCCACCATTCTAACTGCTGCTTTTTCCAAATCAACAATATAATTATCATCATCATTAAAGGTAATTCTGAGATGAGTTTTCAGTTCAGATGTAGTGACTATTTGTAGATTATGATGGCTTAATAATTCGTAATATTTCATATTTTGACTAACTTTTATCTGATTATGTTATGCAGATTATTTCGTTTTTTTCAGTTTTTTCTTAACCCTGTGATTTTCGACAGTTCGATTTACTAATGTTTTAGGTCTCCTTTGTTCACGACTAGGTTAAAAGTCCACACATCGCTTCTTTTTGGCCTTACAATCGATTTAGCTTTTATCTAATAAAGGAGGAAACCAGGGACAAATTGTCCCCAGTTTCGACCTATATATTAATAATTATGCTTCAATTAAATTAGCAAAAGCAAGAGCATTTTGAGTCGCATCTCCATCAACTAAAGTTGTAGCGATTAGCGTTCCTAGGCCTTGTCTTGACTTTGTGTATGGGTCATATAATAAATCCAATCCACCGAATTGAGCCAAGTGTACTTTTGAGAAATCTCCGAATAATGCCTGAGCTTTATTAGCTACACCTCCACTTCCTACATTAGTTGAAAAGAAACCATAGTAGTTATTTAACTCTTTTGTATCTGGATTCCATAATGCAGCAACTCCAGTTGTTTGCAATAAAGTACGGATTGCAGAATAAGCATCTTTGTTAAATAAGTAAGCCATTCTCGATCCTTCAAGTGGTATATTGTTTCCTAATACAGTAGCTTCTAAATCTATAAAATCTTGAGCAGTTACACCAGTTGCACCAGCAGCTGCATCTAAGAATATAGAGGTTGGAGCTCCAGTAACATCAGCTGTATTTAATAATGCATTCTCCCAAGTGCTAGCAATATTAGCAGCCATATTTCTACGGATTGCAGCTTCTAAACCTGCATTTTGAGTTAGTGCTTCTTTTGATAAATCTACCACAGAGATTAATTTCTTAGGAGATAATGTGATGCTTGTTGTAGCACCTGTAGCTGCAACATCAGCTCCAGAGTCCTCAGCTACCCAGCTTGATGCGATGTCAGATATTACTGGGAATTTTTGGTCTGCAACTCCAGTATAGAAATTTGCTCCTGCACTTGCAAGAACAAGATTTGCTTCTAATTGGTCAGTAAATGATTGTACTTCTAATGGGCTAGAAGCTGCTGTCGTTACTGCTGCTCTTTGATTTAAGATAGAATGTGGAATTGCTACACCTCTATATGTTTGGTGTGGATTTTCGTTTCTAGCTTCCGTATCCATTTCTTTTACCAATCCTTCCATTTTGCCATTTACAGCTTGTTTCATTGCATCTTGGAATGAGTAGCTTCTTTTATCTTTATCTACTGTTGTTGAAACTGTAGCTCCACCTACTGCTGCTGCTACTCTCATTTCATTTTCCATTCTTTCTGCTCTAGTGATTTGTACATCTAATGCATCAATTTCAGATAGTGTGTTATCCACTTCTGTAGCTTCCGATTCGTTTAGATTTCTTGTTTCTTTATCTGCAATGTTTTTGATTGCTTCTAAAGATTCAACTAATCCAGAACGAGTCTCTTTTAATTCTAGCGACTTTTTCATTTTTTTCTTTTGATTAAATTAATTTTTAAGTTTAGTAATGAGTTCTTTTCGTATTCTGTTTCTTGTTCTTTTCTTGTATTTTCTTTATCCATAAAGTTTGACCTTTGTGCAAGTGCTAGGTCATTGGCTGATGGGTAGGCTGGTAGCGATACTGGACTAACATCATATAATCGTTTGACTTTTTTGATGGTTCTGATATCTGCACCATTCTCTGCTCGTTCCCAAGCATCGCCATCTTTTCCAATTGTAAAAGCAAAGCTAGACTGAGTAATGTTTCCTAGTCTCATATTTTCTTTTAGGTCTCGGCCAGCCGTTGTATTCGGTACATCGAGTTCGTATCTTAGTCCTTGTTCATCTACTCCTATTCTTAGCGTTCCTGCACTGGTTCTGCCAAGTAGGAAGTTTGGGTCGTGGTTGAAATAAGCACGGACATCATCTTTTAAAACATCATCAAATGCTCCAGGCTGTATCTTTTCTCTAAAACCTCCAAGGTCCTCACTTAATGAATTAAACATCGCAGCGTGTCCTATAACCACATCCTTGCCTTCCTTTGTTGCTAGTCGGCTTTCGATATTAAAGTATCGAGTTTCTGATGTGTGTTTTTTATCCCATACATCGGTTTTGTCTTTTGCTCTATATTCATCTTCTTCATCTTCTTCGAGTTCTTCTTCTTCTTCCTCATCTATTTCTTCCTCTATTTCTTCCTCATCTGAATGTCCAGGGATGTGGTCATTTTCTTCTATAACTTCATCCTCCGTGATGGTTTCCACCGATTCGGCATCCACCTCAGCTTCCATATCATCCTCAACAGATGCATCAATATCTTTTTCATATACAATTGTTATAGTTTTCTCATCTTCTATGATTTCGATTATGTGTCTTTTTTTTATTTCTGTTGCCATTTTATTCTGGTTTTGTTTCCGTGTTGTTTTTTAATGTTCCACCATCTATGATGTCTGAAAGGGTAGCCATATTTAATTGCATAAAGTGATTAGTTCCTCCTTCGATTGTTGGTAGTTCCTCTAGTTTTCTTATTTCATCTATACTCATTGCTCCAATGTTTAGCATTGTTCTGTAGTATTCGGACCTGTCTTTTGGTGTCCCTCTTAGCAATGCGTTAACAATAAATTTAGTTTGTACTTTGCCTTGTTCGTTTGCTCTAAATAATTTTGTATTCATTTCTGATTCCATCATTACTAAATATGGCATCAAAGAATATTGTACAAATTCTCTACTTTGCTCTGAGATATTATTAAAACTGGATTTGCTTAGGTCGGCTAGCATATGAGGTGGTACATTATATAATCGGCAGATTTCCTCAATGCTGAATTGCCTGGATGCTAAAAATTGAGAGGCCTCATTTGATAGGCTTATTTGTTGAAATTTAAGGCCTTCCTCCAGGACCATTGTTTTATTTGAGTCTCCTATGTTTGTGTAGTTTTCCTGGAATGAAATTTTCAATCTTGTTATTGCTTCATCTGATAGGTGTCGGTCTGTAGAAAGAACCCCACTTACTTTTGCTCCATTTCCAAAAAATGAATTTCCGTATTTCTCCAAGGCCAGGCCGTATCCTATTGCGTTTGCTCCTACATCAATTGGCGACATTCCTACCAGTCCATCTCGGCTCATAACTTTAAAATGTAGGATATCTGTGCTATCTACAATTCCTCCACCTTCAAGTTCATAATAAATTTTTCCATCGTTTTCTACTAGCTTTGTTTCTGTTGCCATCAATGGGATTAGTTCCACTGGTCTTGCTCCACCATTCCTTTTAATATAAACGAATGAGTTTCCTCTGGTCAATAAATCAATCATACATTTTTGAATAAAAATATAGCTTGTCATATTTTCGTTCGGTTGTGTATGTAATAAATTATATAATTGGTGCTTTGTTGCTTGGGATTTGTTTCCTAATTTATCCGATTCAAAAACAGCCAGGGGAAGTTGTGCTACTGATTCAGATAATATTCTTATTGCAGACCACACAGCTGTGAAATTAAAGGCTGTTTCATCTGTTACGATTATTCCAGAATTCGAACCTCTACCTGTCATTGAAGATAAAAAGTCGTTATTTCGCTTTTGTATTTTTTTACCAGAACGAATAAAAACACTTTTCAGTGTATCAATTAAACCCATATAAATTTTTAGCTATTATTTGCTACAATTGTACGAAATATTTTAAGTCCTACAATGTAGTATTGTTTCTTATTTTCTTATTCTTTGTTACTCGGAAGCTGTCATATGATGCGTACCTTCTTTTTAAAAAGTATTTTTCATATTCCTTTTCTGTTATTTCGTACGCTTGTTCATTGCTTTTGGATGTTTTGCAGTTTTTGTGGAAGCGTTTTTCAAATCCAGCAGGGCTTAATAGTGATAAAATTTCGATAGATAGTTTCATAATTTAAAAGCTTAGTATTCCACGTTCATTATATATTGATTCTCCTGGTGCTTCATCTGTCATCATTTCTCCTATAGCCATAACCAGTGATATCATTCCATCCACTTTTTCAGATGATTTCTGTTTGTTTATTTTTATGTTTCCAGCTGGGTCTGTTTGTAATTGTATGTTTTCACATTGCCATCTTAAAACTGGATTATTTAATTGGTTTATTTCTTTTTTTAATACCAGCTTTTCTAGTTCCTTTGTTGGTGAGCTCATTGATTTATACCCTTGGCCAAATTGTGACATTGGTATTCCATCCTGTTGGCTAAGTTGGATTATTAATTGGCTAGAATTCCATCTATCAAAGGCTATACTTTGGAGGTCGTAGTCCTCAATAATCGCATTTATATCCTGTCTTATATAATCATAATCTTGTACGTTTCCTGGTGTCGCTTTTATATATTCATCTGCAATCCATTCATCATATGGTAGTTTGTATTTTCTACCTCGTATTTCGGCTGATGCTTCTGGACACCAAAACCAAACCAGAACCACATCTTTTTGGTCCTCCATTGGAAAGTATAAAGCTAGCGAGCTAAGGTCCATCGTGCTTGCCAAATCCAAACCACCCCAGCATTTTTGTCCCTTCAAAGTTTCCAGGTCTATGTCCTCATAATTTTCCATCCAGACTGAGTCGCTTATCCATTTGCTTATTGATGTGGTCCATTGGTTGAGATGCAATCGCTTGAATGTATTTTCATAGCTCGGTAATTCAGAAGCCCTTTTAGCTTCGTTTTTTAGGTATTCCTCACTGATTGAAACTCCTAGATTTGGGTTTGCTTTTCTCCAGGTTTCTGGGTCTTGTATATCATCCCCTTCCTCTGCTGCATAAATTAAAGGTAGAAAGGTATCATCATTTATAATTCCTTCTTTTACTTTTTGTGCATAATCGTGGACCTCCCAGCAAATGTTCCCATCTGTTTTGCTTGAGCCTGCTGTGGTCATTGTAAATAATAAAGGCTGAGTCCTTGCTCCTGTCCCTGTTATCATTGTATCATATAGCTCCCTGGATTTCTGGGTGTGTAATTCATCAAATAAAATTCCATTTGGATTGTGTCCGTGCTGTAGGCTGGCATCTGAAGATAGCACTTTATATGTGTTTCCTTTTTGTGGAAATGTTATTGAATTTCTGAATACTTTGGCCTTGCTACTTAGCATTGGGTCTTGCAGTATCATTCGCTTTGCCAAATCAAATATAATTGATGCTTGAGCTCTGTCTCCTGCACAGCTGAATATCTCGCTTCCTAGTTCGCTATCTGCAAATAATAAGTATAATCCTATCGCTGCTCCGAGTGAGCTTTTTCCGTTCTTCCTGGCTATCTCGCAGTAGACACTTCTGTATTTTCTTAGGCCTGTATCGGTATGTTTCCATCCAAAAATTGGCCGTATTAAATCTTCTTTTTGCCATTCCTCAAGTATAAAAAGTTCCCCAGCTAGGTCTCCTTTGCAATGCCTTATATGAGTTTCAATAAATGCTACGGCCCTGTCAGCTGATTCCTCATCAAAGTAATATTTAGTTTTTTTATTCAAAGAAGTTATACTCGTTATTGTTTTGTATTAATGTAGGCTGGTTTATTGAGCTTCTGGCTGTTGGTGTAAATCCAAATTGTGTAGCTAATTTTAAGGCTCTATCTAAAGCATCGTTAGCTATCTTTTGGTAGGGTACGGCCTGCATATGCTTAAGCGTTCCATCTGGGTTCTTATAAATTTGTATCCTTCCCTTTTCTCTTAGCATTTTCTCTGTCTCAATGTGTAGGCTTATTGCATTGCAGTAGGCTTCCAAAAGTGAGAGGTCGATCTGGTGGAGCATTCGCTTGTTGTAAAGTTCCGAGCATACTTTTATCCATTCGCTTTTGCCTATCTCTGATAGCCATTCTGGTGCTAGGGGTATGGTGTGAACGAGTGCTACTTGCATTTCGTTTTCCATCATCCGTTCTGTTTTGGTTGTGCCTTGTAGCTCCTTTATCTTTGTCGGTATTTTTTTCCGACCTCTAGTCATTTATCTTTTGTGCTTTTTCTCCAGTGTATTGCTCCCATCTTTCGACTATAACGCTTGCGTATTTTTGGTCTAGTTCCATCGTATATGAAATCCTATTTAATTTTTCAGCTGCTATCATTGTACTTCCAGAGCCACCGAAAAGGTCCAGCACTATTCCCTGTGCTTCTGTGTTGTTTACTAATGCTCTAATGCATAGGTCTACTGGCTTTTGTGTTGGGTGTTGGTAGGTCTGTACGCTGTCTTTTTTAATTTCCCAGCTTGAGCTTTCATCTCTTATTGCATAAATTATTTGTAGCAGTTTTGCTTTTGTGAATTTCTCAAAGTCAATAGTTCCCTCTCTTAGTATTGTTTTGTTTTTCCTGTCTCCAAACCATTCATTATTGTGGCCTACTTTTCTAACATAAAAGCACGGCTCGTGAGCCCAGTGGTAGTCGCTTCGGCCCAGGCTCATTCCTTTGTTCCATATCAGTTGTTCTTTTACTTCAAATCCTGCATCTTTTATTGCTGTCTCGAATACCATTTGTGTTTTTGAAGCGTGCCAAATATAAACGGCTGGGTTTTCAATTGAAAATTTAAACAAATTTTTAAAAGCTCCGAGTAATAAATCGTATAGTGGTTCTCCTCTTAGCTCATCATTCTTTATTATTTCGTGGTTTGTTCCTTTATATGAAACTCCATATGGTGGGTCAGTAAATATTAAATCTGCTTTTTGGCCATTCATTAATTTTTCTACATCCTTTTCGCTGGTGCTGTCTCCACACATTATCCTGTGGTTTCCTATTTGGTAGATGTCTCCGAATGAAACCCTCGCATTTTTAATTTCTGGTACTTGGTCATCTGGTATATTTCCATCTGTAATAATATCATCCTGGAAGAATAGTTCCTCTGGTTGAAATCCCCAGTCGGTTAGTTCCTCAACTGAAAAATGATTAGCCATCATATCCATATCCCAGCTTCCTACATTTTTATTTAATCTTACATTTAGTTCCTTTTCTCGTTCGTATGTAAGGTCAATTTCTACAGCTGGTATTGTTTCGTTTCCTAATTCCTCCCATATCCGTACCCTCTGGTGTCCTCCTACCAGGATATTTTCTCTCTCGGCATTGGTGTTTACAATTATTGGGTCGACTATTCCGAACCTAGAAAGGCTATCTTTTAAGTGTTTATGTTCCTCCTTTGTTAGCTTCCTTGGATTGTATTCTGCAAAGATTAAATCTTTGATTTTCTTTTCGATTATTTTCATTTTGTTTTTTAAATTTATTTTACAAAGATATAAAAAAAAGGCTTTGCTCAGAAGCTGTACCCCCCCAATGCTTAATTGTGGGTTATCGAGAGAAAAGTTTGGGGTTCATCGGTCTCCTGTTTATTTGTTTTTAAGATTTATCAGTCCCCTTACCGATTATATTTTTTTTTTAATAATATTTTTTTATGTATTTCCTGGCTTGTCCTTCTTTTGCTGACTTGCTTGCGTGACAGCTTCTACATAAACTCTGTAGATTGCTAATGCTTAAGTTTTTTCCTCCATCTTTGATTGCTTCTATATGGTCTATCTCTCTTGCTGGTTCTGTTAGTCCTTTTCGCTCGCATATCTCACATATTGGATTGAGCTGTATCTTATAATTTCTTAGGCTTCTCCAGGCTGTGCTGTTGTAGAATTGTCTCATATCTGCACTTGACCTTGATGCTGTGCTTCTGAACGCTTCCTGTTTGCGTTCTCGCTTTGGTATCCAGGGTCTTGATTTCTTATCTGGTAGGTTCGGCATCTTATTCTGTTAAAAGAAAATATAGCTCGGTGTCTTGTTCTAGGATATATTCCATTGCTGTGTGGTAGTCTTTAAGCTTTTGTTTATCGGCAACCCCTCCCTCCCATAAGTCGTGGCATCCCTTCCTTCCTCCCATTGATAAGCAGTGGTATGTTATGTTATCTATTGCTGTCTCCAGGTCCTTCCTTCTGCTCCTTGCTATGTAGTGGCTGTGGCTTAGTGGCACATCTGAACGGCCACATCCTGTGCAGTAGTGTCCTCTGGTTTCCTCTATTTCTTTATAAACCTTATGCAGTTCTTTATTGATTGCTGTTTGTTTCTTGCTTACTTTTCTCATTTTAAATACCAATCTATAAGGTCCATTGCTTCCTCCATTCCTTTGCAGCATTTGGCTAGGTAACCTCGTTCATTTAAGTCCTCTATCCATTGCTTCTGGTGTGGTGTCATCCTTCCTGTCTTTGTCTTTAGTTCTATGAATAAGCCGTGATAGTTTTTCCTGGCTTCTGTTATCTGTAGGTCTGGGAAGCCTTTAACATATCCAGTTTTGATTGCTTTGGTCCTTTGGCTATGGTGTTGTTGGTATTGTCCTCCTAATGAAGCACAAAACCTTACATTCTTATATTGTAGCTGTAGGTAGGTTACTATTGCCTGTTGTTGCCTTTGCTCGTTCACAGGTGCAATTTAAGGGCTTATCTTTATCTTATGGTGTTATAGTGTCATAAGTTATCAATAGTCTGTTGTTAACTCTTAGAATTGTCTTTATAATAGATTATTGCATTCTTAATCGTTTTATAAATAAAAGAGGTAGTAAAAACTATAAGTCCTATTGCTACTCCTATCGTGCAAACGAATATAAATTCCACGGCTGTTTTAACTATTAAATTAATTGCTAGTATTGTTTTCTTTATCATAATTTTCTATTGAGATTTGTTTTGCTTCACAGATTGAGTCCATTAAAGCATCGTATATATTTTCTATGGTTTGGTCGTTGGTTAGGTGTATTGATTTATCTATTTCGGCTTCATAATTCTTAGCTACTTTAAATAATTTATTGAATTTTTGTTTTACTAATTGTGAATGAGTCCACTGCATCGTGTGGAGATGCTCGCTTAAACATTTGACTAAAGCTAAAGCCAGATTTATATCCAGGTTTGTTACTACTTGTTCTCGTTCGGTCTTTTGTTTCATTCCTCTAGTAATTTTATTAATTCTATTTGTGTATATAATTTTCTTTTCTTTGGATTGTAGCTTCTGTATTCATCTGGATTGAATAATTGCTTTATCTCTATGATTTTGTTCTGGCTGTTATATTTAACTATCCACCTGGTGCTTGGGTGCATTGCCGTTCTTTTGATGTGTGCTTTGTAGCTCATTATCTTTTGTTGGTTCTGTATGTCCCTTTGGCTAATGAGTCCCAGAATAGCTCGCCTTTTAAATAGTATTTTATTTTGTAGTAGTTTTCCTGCATTCGTTTTCTGTAGTCTGCATATTCCTCTGTGAATTCTCTAGTTGCTGAAAGGTTCACATATTTTAGTTTTGGGTCTTGTTTTTCTGGCATTTTTGTTTTAATTTTAATTATTGTAATTCATTCATTATGCATTGATGTTGAAAGTCTCCATCATTATTTATTTGTTCTAGCTGGTCATCAGTCATTGGTTTTCCATCGTAGTCTGCACTAACTATATAAGCATCGCAAAAGTCAGGATAGTCTTTTGTATCGATTCCATCTATTTCTATATTGTCAATTAATTTATAGTTCATTTTATCTTAGTTGTTTGATGTCTTTTATGTTTATTCGTTTCATTCCAGTTCCTTGCCTGGTTCTGTAATTGAGCCGTTTATCTTGCATATTCGGTTCTATTGTTTCGTTGTTCCAGATTATTTGCCTGTGGTCTTTTATCCATTTATAATATGTTTTAGGTATTATATGGAATTTCTCGGTTTGCCTTATTCCTATTCTGAATGCTTCCATTACATCTGTTATTTCCATATTGCTGAAATCTTTACTTAAGTCCTCGGCTAGAATAACTCCCCAGCTTACTATGGTGTCATCTGTTGGGTTTTGTCCCAGCTCTAGGTATGCCTTGCAAAGAATAGCATTAGCGTGCATTCTTAGGTCCTCAATTGTTATATTTTTTATCATTGCTCGTTTATTTTTCTCATCATTTCTGTTGCTCTGCTGAAAGTATCCATCTTGTTTTTAAATGTGTTTTTCTTTGGTGCTGATTTGCTCCATTCTTTTTGCCTGGATTTCCATCTACCTATTCTCGCTTTCGTGTCCCAGGTCCGTTCCAGTTCCCATCTCATCTTTGTTTTGCTCTTATTTAATTCAGACCAGTAAATTATAAATTTTCGGCTTTCGTTATCATCTGGTTCTAAAATTAAAACCTCAGCTTCAAAAGATTGAATTCTGGTAGGTAAATTATTAATTGTATTATTAATACTTGTACTATTATCCTCCTGTTTAAAAGTGATAGGGGTGTCCCCTTTTTGAGTTATACCTATCCTTCTTTCTATGACCTGGTTTCCTTCTTTTATTAATTGAACGCTTACAAATCCTGCATTGTTTAAGTCCGAAATCCAGGAGCTGATTGTGTTTTTGGTTACATTATATAAATCTGCAAAGTATCGATTTGATGCGAAGCAGTATCCTTCCTTGCTTGCTAGTGCTGTTATTTCTCCATACAATAATTTGGTATTTGGCTTGAGGTTGCTGTATCTCACATTGGCTGGAATAATTGCGTAATAACTAGGCTTCATTTATCATTTGTTTTAGGTTATTTATATTCCTTGAAATTGCATTTTTTAATTTGATTTGTTTTGCCATTTCATTCTGTAGTGTATTCATTCCCTTTTCAGCCATTATATTTTTAAAGTTTGTATACTTTTCCTTGGTGCTTGTTTCAAGTTCTAGTAAATCGATCATCTTATAAAAGTGATGCATTGCTGTTGCGTGGCTTGTTATTGATTTCATCTTTGGTGGAATATGTAGGAAACGCATTCCTAATTCATCCACTAAATAATAAATAAGAAACCTTCTAGCTTCGACCACCTCCCTTTTCCTGGAGAGGGGTCTATCAAATTCCTGTTTTCTAATATCGAAAATATCAGCCAGGGTGCATTTTGCTATCTCTATTGTTTTATCCATTTGTTCTAATATCTTTTATTATAAAATCAGCCATAATTTTTGCCGTTTCCAGGACCTCTTGAAGTTCCAGGCCTTGGCTTATTCCTAGTTCCGTTGCTGTCTTTAAAGCTACCGACCTTGCTATTCGTTCAGCTTCGTTTCCGTGCATTTGTATCGTTGCTTTTGGTCCTGTGGTGCTTGTATCATTATAATTATTTGGTCCTGTATATGCTTTGCCTTCTGGTATTATTTTGATTGTTTTCTTATCATTTATTGTATAAGGATATATTTCTCCAGCTTCAACTTTCGGCTCGTTTGTTTTCCTATAAACTATACCGATTGTTCCATCCTGGAATTCCAGTTCAAATTTATAAAATTCATTGAACATTCCCTTTGCTTGTACTTTGATTAACTTGCTTACTTTTTCCATTTTTATTTATTGATTTTGTTATTAATATATTTCTCTACTTGTTTTTCGTGCCTGGATATGTTTTCCAGTTGAGATATCATTTCAGACATATCGCTTATTGCGTGTTGCTGCTGGTCTATGCAGAAACCTAAAGCTGTAGCAGTTATTTTGTCTCCTTCGCTTCTTAGTTCATCCTGCCTGGTAATGGTTCTGGTTCGTTTTTCGACCCAGTATTCTCGCTTC
>Ga0115004_10000832_pt1 | contig 24519 bp, 14 predicted proteins | sample ArcticOcean_MG_C_10_FD_88737 | JGI IMG/M metagenome (GOLD analysis project Ga0115004, IMG submission 88737) | Marine microbial communities from western Arctic Ocean - ArcticOcean_MG_CB11_90 | ecosystem: Environmental > Aquatic > Marine > Oceanic | place: Arctic Ocean: Canada Basin | collected... | reverse complement strand
TTTTATAAAATAACGGCTAAATATTGATGGTATCGCTTAAGAATTAAACTATTATTGTATATTAATCATGAAATGAACCTTCAACTAGAAGAATGGATATAAATGCAATAGCTGATTTTACCGAGAAATTTATCAATCAAACAAATAAGTCAATTTTTTTAACAGGGAAAGCGGGTACAGGGAAAACTACATTACTTCAAAAGATTGTTAAAACTACTTATAAGCAAACAGTTATTGTTGCGCCAACAGGAATAGCGGCATTGAATGCTGGCGGAGTTACAATTCATTCATTTTTTCAGCTACCGTTCGGAGGTTTTATTCCAGATTTTAAGGTTGACGCGCAATTTACAGATCAGGTAAAACTAGAAACGAAATCTACATTGATGCGTCACTTCAAAATGAATGCGACTAGAAAATCAATAATTCGAAATCTCGAATTATTGATTATCGATGAGGTAAGCATGCTGAGAGCAGACGTATTAGACGCCATTGATTGGACACTTAGAAATGTGAGAGGCATCAATAAGCCGTTTGGAGGGGTACAAGTTTTATTTATTGGAGATTTACTACAATTACCGCCTGTTGTTAAACAGCAAGAGTGGAATTTTCTAAGAAATTATTATCGAGGTATATTTTTCTTTAACTCTCACGTTGTTCAAGAATCAGAACCTGTATATATTGAACTAGAGAAAGTATATCGGCAAGAGGATGAAAGCTTCATTGATATCCTAAATAACCTTCGTAATAATGAAATCACAGAAAGTGATATAGCTATCCTTAACAAACATGTTCAGCAAAATTTCAAATCTGTTGATCATAATGATTATATCACACTAACAACACATAATTCAGATGCGGATAGAATTAACCTAGATGCATTGAAACGTTTAGAATCTAAATCTGTCAGTTTTAATTCTGAAATTACGGGTAGTTTTCCGCAGCATTTATTTCCATTGGATGAAACGTTGGAATTAAAAATAGGGGCCCAAGTCATGTTTATAAAGAATGATGTTTCTCAGGATAAAGAATTCTATAATGGGAAAATGGGAAAAATTATAGGATTAGACGATGATGAAATTCGCGTGAACTTCCCAAAGGAAAATAAAACAATTAGTGTTGATCGTTACGAATGGAATAATATTCAGTACACATTAAACCCATCTACGAGTGAAGTGGATGAAAAAGTACTGGGTACATTCGTTCATTTCCCGCTTAAGCTAGCTTGGGCAATAACGGTACATAAAAGTCAAGGACTTACTTTTGAAAAAGCGGTCATAGATTTGTCTAAGGTATTTGTGCCGGGACAGGCTTATGTTGCCTTATCACGTCTTCGGTCATTGGATGGATTAGTTCTTTTGAATCCCATTAGAGTGAATGGACTTTCAATCGACAAGGATGTGGCTTCTTATGCGAAGTCCAAGAATGAAGTAGTTGATTTGGACAAAACACTGCAAGAAGAAACGTTTAATTTTTTGAGAGACTTATTGACAATGACGTATGACTGGGTAGAGCTAATGAATAAATGGAAAACACATGAGAAGACATATAAGAATCATGGCGTAAAATCTCTTAAAGGGAAGAATTTGGCATGGGCAACACAGCAGGTCCAGATTTTGAGCGGGACGATTGATCCGTCTAGGAAATTTAGAAATCAACTGACCAATCTATTTAACGAGCAAAAGGTTGACTTAGAGTTCATCTACAAAAGAACAACTTCAGCGTACGATTATTTCTTTAAAGTCTTGGACGGGATGTTGTATTCCAATTTGAAGAAAATGGCTGAGCTCCAATCACAAAAGAATACGAAGCAGTATAACGAAGAATTGGAAGAATTGGACGTGTTATTGACAGAGACTGTTTTGAGGGTGAAAAAAGTAACAAGAGTTATTGAAGCAATAATGAATGGTCAACCGTTGGATAAAAAGCACATTTGGACAGCTGACATTAAGGGGTATAAAAGCACAAAAATCGAATTGGTTAAAAATGAAATGCGAGTGGATAATGCAACCTTTGACTTTGACACTGATTTTGTTCAATTAAAAACGAAGAGTACAAAAACTAAACTTTCCAAAGAGAAAAAAGAGTCTACTTACGAGGTTACATTGAAGCTAATCAAGAAAGGAGCCCCTATTGAGCATATCGCTAGAGAAAGACAGCTTTCTGCTGGAACAATATCAGCACATTGTGTTCGCTTACTTAAAACTGAAAAAATAGATCTAAAAGATGTTATGGATAGCAAACTTATCAATGAACTTTATGATGTGTTCGAAGAGTATGAAGGAGGTTCAATGACCCCTCTTAAAGATAAGGTTGGAGAAAAATATACTTGGGATGAGTTAAAACTTTATCAAGCTTCTTTACTCGTGTAGCTTCTTTTTGTTGGTAAGGTTTATCATTCGAAAACACACATCTCTTGGTCATTTTTTCAAATCCTTCTACTGTTAGGTCTCAACACGATAAGGCCAAATGATTCATTTGAAATAGATTTCACTTGAAATTCTATTGCATATACTCGCATTTTTCTCGTAATTTAAATCTTCTAGGATTATCTCCTACATAACTCATTTCAGCAGTAAAAGAAAGCCATGCCCATGATAGCTTTCTCCGAAGGGGCGTGAGAATAATAATATTGTTGCCCAATTGATAAAAAGATAGTAAAAGACTTGTAATAAAAACAACTATTTTCATAACTTAATATAGAATGAGCCCTAACTTTACAATTACCAACCGATCAAATACAGAAACATGCAAAAAAGATGGCAGATTAAAACGCCAATGGATAGTAAAACTGTTGATGAGTTTCGTTCAGAATTAAAAGTAACCCCAATTGTAGCAGAGTTACTTTTACAAAGAAAGGTTAATAGTTTTCCTGAAGCAGAAGGGTTTTTTAGACCAAAATTAGATCAGCTACATGATCCATTCTTAATGAAGGACATGGAGTTGGCCGTTGATCGTTTGCAAGAGGCTATTGATGAAGGCCAAAAAGTACTGCTATTTGGTGATTATGATGTGGACGGAACAACCGCAGTTGCATCAATGTACACGTTTTTAAAAGATACATTACCCATTGACTTCTATATTCCTGATCGATACAAGGAAGGTTATGGATTGAGCATTATGGGAATCGATTTTGCAAAGGAGCACTCTGTTGACTTAATAATTTCTTTGGATTGCGGGATAAAGGCGATAGATGAAATTGCCCATGCGCGATCTTTAGGTATTGATTTTATTGTTTGTGATCATCATACACCGGGGGAAGGCCTCCCTAATGCGATTATATTGGACCCCAAACGTAGGGATTGTAATTATCCGTTTGATGAATTGTCGGGATGTGGAGTTGGATTCAAATTACTTCAGGGCCTATGTGATCATAATGGGTGGTCATATGATAAATTATTTGAGCTATTAGATTTTTTAGCAATAAGTATTGGAGCAGACATTGTCCCTATGACTGGTGAAAACCGTGTACTCTCCTATCACGGAATGAGATCATTAAATGAGAACCCAAGGGTTGCATTTAAAGAATTACTAGCATTAGCCAAGAAGCAGCTTCCTGTAACATTAACTGATGTTATTTTTTCAATCGCGCCAAGAATTAATGCGGCGGGTCGCTTAAGATCGGGACGATACGCCGTAGAGCTCATGATATCTGAACATACAGAAGAGATTAATGTTTTGGCAGAAGAGATTAATAATGACAATATTGAAAGGCGTCAGTTGGACTCTGAAATAACAGAAGAAGCTTTGGCGATTTTAGCGAATGACGAGAACACAAAAAACAAGGTTACAAATGTTGTATTTCAAGCAAACTGGCACAAAGGTGTAGTTGGCATCGTTGCTTCTCGAATTATTGAAAAATACTATAAGCCAACAATTGTGTTAACAGAATCAAATGGTTTGGTCACGGGTTCTGCCCGATCAATTAAAGATTTTAACGTTTATGATGCCATTAGTGAGTGCTCAGATCTTTTGGAACAGTTTGGCGGGCATAAATTCGCTGCTGGCTTAACAATGAAGCCAGAAAATGTTGAGGAGTTTAAGGTTAAGTTTGAGAAAGTGTCAGCAAGAAGTATCACTAAAGAGATGCTAATCGAAGAGCAAGATGTAGATATTGAAATAGAGTTCAACGAAATTTTCAAACCGGAAGAGAATCGCTTGAAAATACCACAGTTGAAACGCATTTTACGTCAATTTGAGCCTCATGGCCCTGGAAACATGAAACCCGTTTTCCTGTCAAAAAATGTCTATTCTACAGATGTCCGTGCGCTAAAGGATGTACATTTGAAACTGTCAATAACTCAGCCTGAGTACGATGTCGTTATTGAGGGTATTGGATTTAATTTAGGAGAAAAACTTGATTTAGTAGCATCCGGAATGCCTTTTGACTTAGTCTATACACTTGAGATTAATAAATGGAGAGATCGTGAAACACTGCAGTTGAATATAAAAGATATAAGAGAAACAGTATAAAAAAAAAGGGAGCATTTAGCTCCCTTTTTTATTAGTGATTTGTTCTTTAAACACTACCTAATGCTTGGTTTATGTCAGTAATTAAGTCATTATAGTTTTCTACTCCAATAGACAGACGAACAAGTTTCTCTGTAATATGCATTACTTTTTTCTCTACTGGATCAACATCTGCATGTGTCATTGTTTCAGGATGTTCGGCTAAACTTTCGGTTCCACCTAGCGAAACAGCAAGTTTAATCAGTTTTAAGTTGTCTAAAAATGCAAATGCTTCTTTTTCCCCCCCTTTGATGTCGAACGAAATCATTGCGCCATAAGAAAGATATTGTTTTTTAATAATTGCTTTTTCAGAGTCTGTTCCGTGCTTAGCGGTATTTCCTAAATAATAAACCTTTTCAACCATTGAATGATTATCTAAGAATTCAGCTACATGTATAGCGTTTGTTGCTTGTTGATCCATTCTAACTTTCAGTGTTTCCAAGCTTCTCATTAACAGCCAGCCAGTCCATGGTCCAGCCATATTCCCTAAGAATGTTCTTAATCCTTTAATGCGCCCCATCAGCTCTTTAGATCCAAGGCATGCCCCAGCAATTACATCTGAATGTCCCCCAATGTATTTAGTGGCAGAATACAAAACTAAGTCAGCACCGTGTTTAAGAGGGTGCTGCCATAATGGCCCCATATACGTATTGTCAACTGAAAAAACGGCAGTTTTTTCTTCTGTCGCAAAATGGTTTTTAATTTCTGTACACATTTTAATGTCAATCACTGCATTTGTTGGGTTAGCTGGTGTTTCAATATGAATCATTGCTAATCTGTCAGCGCGGCCACTTGCATTGATTTTTTCAATAATCTCTTCTTTAGTTTCTCCCGCCATAAAACCAATAGATTGAATCTTTAGTTTCTTTAGAAAGTGATTTATGAAATGATCTGTTCCACCATAAACAGGTTTGCTATACAAAAGCAAATCACCTGGCTCCATGAATTCCATCATTGCGGTAGAGATAGCCGACATACCACTTTCAAAAATAGCGCAGTCTTCAGCACCATCCCAAAGACAAAGTCTATTCTCTAAGATTTCTAAATCAGGGTTGTTCAACCTACTATAGATAAGCCCCATTTCTTCATCTTCATCTTTTTCCCGCAAGCCATAGGCAACTTCAAAAAAGCGTTTACCCTGCATTGCATTAACAAAGACAAAGGTAGATGTTTGAAATATTGGGCACTTAATTGCTCCTTCTGATAAAGCTGGCTTGTAGCCATAGCTCATCATTAAACTTTCTGGTCTCATACTTGAATAATCCATATTAATCCTGTTTTTTTTATTAAACATAATAAAACATCTATATATGTGGGTTGTAAAAGAATATAAAACTACAATTAGGGATATATTTACGTTTTAAATCCTTATTTTTGATTGAATAAGAGCTAATAAAAGAATTATTTTCTATGGAGAATAAATTAGATAGAATTGATGGAGCAATATTGGAGATTCTTAAAGAGAATTCTAAAATTGTAACTAAAGAAATTGCTTTGAAAGTTGGATTGACAGTAACGCCAACTTATGAACGAATCAAAAGATTAGAAAGAATAGGAGTGATTACTGGGTATACAGCTTGCCTAAACAAGAAGCTTATAGGAAAGGGTCTTCAAGTATTTTGTCAGGTATCGTTGAAGGAACATAATCTTGAGCTGCTAGAAAGTTTTGAGCAAATGGTGGTTAGTTTTGATGAGGTTTCAACTTGCTACCATATTGCAGGAGATCACGATTATGCCTTGTTAATTGAGGTCGCAGACATGGGCGAATACGAAGCTTTCTTAAAGCAGAGCCTAGCTACAATACCAAGTATTATGAATGTACAAAGTTCTTTTGTAATGAGCGCGATTAAAGAATGAGAAAGGGAAGCTATTGCTTCCCTTTTCAATAGAAAACAGTAATAGTTATTTTACGGGTTCTCTTGTAAATGCAGGGATCCCTGTAATATCCATACCCGTAATTAATAGATGTATATCATGAGTGCCTTCATAAGTAATAACAGATTCAAGGTTTGCCATATGTCGCATAATTGAGTATTCACTAGTAATACCCATGGCTCCATGGATTTGACGTGCTTCTCGAGCAATGTTTAATGCAATTTCACAGTTATTTCTCTTTGCCATTGAGATTTGAGCAGAAGTTGCTTTTCCTTCATTTCTCAATTGTCCCAATCTCATTGTTAGCAATTGTGCTTTTGTGATTTCGGTAATCATTTCAGCCAATTTCTTTTGAATCAATTGGAAACCCCCAATTGGATTTCCAAATTGGGTTCTTTCTTTAGAATATCTTAGTGCTTGATCATAACAATCCATCGCGGCTCCAAGAGCGCCCCAGGCAATTCCAAAACGAGCAGAATCTAAACATTCTAATGGGGCACCTAGACCTGATTTTCCAGGAAGTATATTTGTTTTAGGAACTTTAACGTTAACGAAAATCAATTCGCCAGTTGCAGATGCTCTAAGGGAAAGTTTTCCATGCATTTCTGGTGTTGAAAAACCTTCCATACCACGCTCAACAACTAACCCGTGAATCCTTCCGCTTTCGTCTTTTGCCCAAACAACCGCAATATCTGCGAATGGAGCATTTGAGATCCACATTTTAGCTCCATTAAGAATTACATGGTCTCCAGCATCCTTAAAGTTAGAAAGCATCCCGCTAGGATTAGACCCATGGTCAGGCTCAGTTAAACCAAAACAACCGATCATTTCACCTGTTGCAAGTGAGGGTAAATATTTTTGTTTTTGCTCTTCATTTCCGTATTTCCAAATTGGATACATAACTAATGAACTCTGAACAGAAGCGGTAGATCTTAATCCAGAATCACATCGTTCAAGCTCTTGCATTATTAATCCATAAGAAATCTGATCAAGTCCAGGACCCCCATACTCTTCAGGGATATAGGGTCCAAAAGCACCTATTTCACCTAGCCCAGGGAGTATGTGATTTGGAAATGTTGCATTTTCATAATGATCATCAATAATCGGAGACACTTCTTTTTTTACCCATGCTCTAGCAGCGTCACGAACTAGCTTGTGCTCTTCAGAAAGCAAGTCATCCATATTAAAGTAATCAGGATGTGTGTATAAATCAGTTTTCATATTTAAATTCATTTAAGTGCAACAAATTTAATGATATTTTTTGTCTGCGCTAGATTTTTTTCAATTTCAGAAAATATCTTTCTTATCTTCGGGATTCGAAGAATAGTAGAATGAATTTTTCACTTAGCTTACATCTTGTTCTAAGCGTAATTCCCAGCGAATTAACCTTGAGAGACCACCCTATAACGATTTTTATAGGATCTGGGCTATGCATATCCTTTCTGCTAATTGCATTTGCTAAATTGATTAAAGCAGATGTTTATTTTACCATGGTAACGTCATTAACAAAAATAAAGGGCTTAGGAGCACACACAAGAGAATCTTATCCAGTGAATAGGATAGCCTCTTTATTTTTGGTAATTAACAATATAGTTGCTACAGCAACTATATTGTTAATTCTATTTAGTTCATCAACAGTTCAAGCTCACTACAGCAAGGAAATTTCAATATTTATACCGATAAGTCTACTTAGTGGGCATATAGGATCAATGTATTTTGTTCGCCTGATTACAGGCGAAAAAAGTGTTTTTGTAGAGCCAATAATTATGAAAATAGTTGGAGCTCAATTTTTAGGTCTTTTTTACTTTATAGTATCTTTGATGTGGGCTTTAAATCCGTTTGATCAAACTATATTAATAAATATCATTCTATGGTCTTTCTTAATTGAGAACTCAATAAGGCTATTTAAGAGCATATCAGCAGTTTATCATCAAGGAGTTTCTTTGTATTATATAATTTTGTATTTTTGCACCCTCGAAATCCTTCCGATGATTGTAGCTTACTACTTTATATTTGGTGATTTTGATTTAACAAGGTGATTAATTAAAAGCAAATAAAATTGGCTATCAAAACTATATTGGTTTCACAACCTAAGCCGGAAGGGAAGAAGTCGCCGTATTTTGATTTGGCGCAGAAATATGATCTTAAAATCGATTTTAGGCCGTTTATTCACGTTGAAGGGATTGCTGCTCAAGAGTTCAGATCTCAAAAAATTGATTTGAAGAGCCATACTGCTGTAATTTTAACATCAAAAACAGCCGTAGATCATTATTTTAGAATTGCTCAAGAAATGAGATTCGAAGTGCCTGATAGTATGAAGTATTTCTGTATCTCTGAGGCGGTTGCGTATTATTTACAAAAGTATGTTGCGTACCGTAAAAGAAAAATATTTTTCGGGAAACAGACAATAGTAGATCTAGTAGATGTTTTAAAGAAGCATAAAAAAGATCAGTTTTTCTTGCCGTGCACAGATATTTTAAGGGACAATATTCCATCAACTTTAGAGTCAAATGGCTTTAGTTTCACTAAAGCTGTTTTATACAGAACAGTTGCTTCTGATTTGTCAAACTTAGAAAATGTTTATTATGACATGCTGGTCTTTTACAGTCCAGGAGGAATAGAGTCATTATTAAAAAACTATCCTAAGTTTAAGCAAAACACAACTGTTATCGCTGCTTTTGGTCCTACAACGGCCAATGCAATTGTCAAGAATAAATTGAGACTAGATTTACATGCCCCTCAGCCCAATGCTCCATCAATGACTGGAGCAATTGAGAATTATGTGAAACAGCAATTGAAAAACAAAAAATAATTAATATTATACCATCTTATTTAAAAAGAGGGTTATTACTTCTTATTTAGGAGATTTCAGTTTAATTTCCAAACGGTTTTATTCTTAATTTTTGACCGAATATATGTTTTTTTAACAGATACAAGTCATTCTATTTGGTTTCAGAGGATTAAGAATGTAACTTTATGATTATTAAAAATTAAAACAATTAAACCATGAAAAAATTATTACTATGTACGAGCTTACTTTTAGTGGGTTCTGCTTTTGGTCAATACTCAGAGGACTTTGAGGGGACTACAGGTACGGCATTACCTTCTGGCTGGACACAAGTCACAGCTGCTACAGATGGAGGTTACCTTTCGGGAACGGACATGTCAAGTCAGTATTTTCCAATACCAGCTCATACACGTTATGTAGGTACAAATGATGATGCTTGTGATTGTGATAAGGCAAACGAAAAATTGATTTCTACTTCATTTATTGTTCCAACAAACGGAATATTATCATTTGAATATGTTTTACCAGGTGGATATGGCGAAACGGCTGAAGTTGGTATCTCTACTGATGGCGGTACTACAAGTACACAAGTTATTACTTTAGCTCCTGCTGGCGATTGGACTACAGCATCTGCGAACATATCTTCTTATGCTGGTCAAACAGTTAATATCGTTTGGAATTACAACGACCAAGGCGTATGGGCGTATGGGTTAATGCTTGATGATGTTGATGTTTTTACACCGGCAACAGTTGATATGGAAATGACTGCTCTTACTACAATTTCTACAGTCGTTGCTGGAAATGCAGCTATTACAGGAACTGTAACAAGCTTCGGTGCTGATGTAGTGAACTCTATTGAAGTAACATGGGATGATGGTTCAGGATCAAACTCTGCTACCTTTCCTGTTAGCTTAAACTATGGTGATACATATAATTTTACGCATACAACACCATTAGTTGCAGCAGGTGGAATGACTTATAATCTTAACGTTTGTGTTGTTGCTAATTCAGATGCGGATCCTTCTAACAACTGTATTTCAGGTATTGTAAGTGCTGTGTCTGCGCTTGTACCTAAAGTTACTGTTGGTGAAGAGAAAACAGGAGAATGGTGCGGATGGTGCCCTCGTGGTGCTGTTGCATTAGCTAATATGTCTTTATCTAATCCTTCTGATTTTATAGGTATTGCTGTCCATAATGGAGATGCAATGACTGTGTCGTCTTACGATGGTGGTATTGGCGAATATGTTCCAGGAGGATACCCAGGAGGAGGAGTTGATCGTGTTGAATCAGGGGATCCTGGTAACTTTCTAGCAATGCACAACGCGCGCGCTAGCATGATTCCTCCCGCTTCTGTTTCTGTAAATAGTGAGATTAATGGCTCAACTGCTACAGTTACTGTTTCTGCTGATTTTGTAGGTGCTTTGTCTGGAGACTATAGATTAGCTGTCGTTCTTATTGAAGATGCTGTTTCTGGATCAGGACAAGGTAACTATTATAATGATGGACAATCTGGAGCAATGGCTTTCCCAAACACAGGTTCTATGCCTAATTTTAACTTTGTTGGTGGAGGTGCTACCGTCACTCCAGTATTGCATGATCATGTTGCTAGAGCTTTAGGAAGTAACCAAATTAATGGAGCACCAGGCTCATTGCCTAACTCAATTAGTTCAGGCTCTAATCATACACATACATATACTTTTCCAATTAATTCTTCATGGTCTCCTTGGAAAATGCATGCAGTAGGAATGCTCGTAAATGGAACTACAGGTGAAATTTTAAACGCAGGTATTACAAGTGGTGTTTTAGGGTTAAATGATTTAGCCGAAAATAACTTTAATGTTAGTGCTATTCCTAATCCAACTAATGGTGTCTCTAATATTATGGTTGATTTAGATATTGCTGCTGAAATGAGCATCGTTGTTGTTGATATTCTTGGAAATGTTGTTTACAACATGGCAAGTACTGAAATAACAGCTGGATCTTATAAAGCTTCAGTTGATTTATCTAACAATGCGAATGGTGTTTATTTTGCACAAGTTGTATTGAATGACACAGTTAAGACGGTTAAAATTATCGTTGAAAAATAATTAGTGTATATATATTAATAATTAAGCCCTGAATTTTATTCAGGGCTTTTTTTACCTTTAAGGATGAATAAAAGTTTGATTATTTCTTTGTTGCTTACTTCTTTCAGTTTTGGACAGCAAACAGTAGGCCTATTTCAGTATACAACAGATGCTTTTCCAGGGTATACATTGTTTGCGCCATCGGGATCTGACAATACTTGGTTAATTGACAATTGTGGAGACGCACAATATATTTGGCAAAGCTCATATAGACCAGGTGCTAGCGTTGATTTATTAGATGATGGAACATTGATTAGAGCTTGTAGGTTTGATAATGAATCTCAAATTAGTGCAGGAGGTGCAGGAGGAAGAATTGAGGCAATTCAGCTAGACCAACAAATCGCATGGTCTTTTGAGTATTCGAATGATTCCGTAAGGTTACACCATGATTTTGAATTAATGGATAATGGCAACATATTAATGATCGCGTGGGATGCCAAAACACAGCAGCAAGTGATTGATGCGGGTAGAGAACCTATAATTACTACAGCAAATGGACTTTGGCCAGATCACGTTATTGAGTACGACCCAGTAAATGATGAAATTGTTTGGAGGTGGAATGCTTGGGATCATCTTGTTCAAGAGTTTGATGCTACTAAGCCAAATTATGGAATAGTGGCTGATCATCCGGAGTTATTTAATCTAAATTTTGATCGTGGGAATGGACAACCTGATTGGCAACATTTTAATTCAATAGCTTATAATGAAGAACTAGATCAGATTGTACTATCAAGTCCTTTTTGGAACGAGGTATACATAATTGATCATTCAACCTCTAGTCTTGAGGCCGCGAGCCACTCAGGAGGTGAATATGGGAAGGGAGGAGATATTCTTTGGCGTTGGGGTAACCCAGAAATGTATGGAGCTGGCGACAGCACTAATCAGCAATTATTTTTTCAACATGATGCGCATTGGATTCCTTCAGGTTATCGTCATGAAAACAAGTTGATTTTATATAATAATGGACAGGGGAGAAGTCCTGAAGAGTATTCAACAGTCGATATAATTGCACCTTTAATTCTTTCTGATGGTAATTATGGAATGGACGCATCAGGGAACTATTTTCCTGATTTTCCTGATTACATCTACACCGCTCCCAGTGAAACGACTTTTTTTAGTCACATTGTATCAAGCGCAGATATGCTTCCAAATGGAAATATAATTATTGATGAAGGGTCGAAAGGCCACTTTTTTGAGGTTGACAGTTCAGGTGTTCTTGTTTGGGATTATGTCAATCCAATAGTTCAAAATAATAATATTTTAGCTCAAGAGGAACCCGTTAATGGTCAACAAGCATTAGTTTTTAGAGCTCGGAGAATAGCGCATGATTATCCTGGTGTAATGGTATTACCAATGACAAATACAGGTCCGATTGAGCTACAGCCATATCAAAGTAACTGCCTAACTCAGTTAAGCTTGAGCAAGAAAGAAATTAAATCTTTACGGGTCTATCCTTCACCTACTTCAGGGGCACTATTTGTTCAGAATGTAGATGCTAGCATGGATTATTCTATTTGTAATTCCCTAGGGCAAGTAATTATTTCAGGAACATTTAATAGTCATTCTATAAATGTAAATAAATTGGATTCTGGCACTTACTTTTTAATGATTTTAGATACAAACACCGGAGTAAACTCAACAGCTTCGTTCGTTAAAAATTAGATTAAACCCACTATATCTATTCGCCTAAGAGCTTGACTTTATTGTCTCTGTGGTCACTTGTTACAAATGGTTTTAGTACCTTTATCAGCTTGAAAATACCCTATATGTCAAAAATTAGAAAACAAGATGCCTTGGATTATCACTCAGCTGGAAAACCAGGGAAAATTGAGGTAGTTCCCACGAAACCGTATGCAACACAAAGAGACCTTTCATTAGCTTATTCTCCTGGTGTAGCAGAGCCTTGCCTGGAAATTGCTAAAAACCCAGAGGACGTCTATAAATATACAAGTAAAGGAAATTTAGTTGCTGTAATATCCAATGGAACTTCGGTTCTTGGACTTGGAAATATAGGGGCAGCGGCATCAAAACCTGTAATGGAAGGGAAAGGACTTCTATTCAAGATATTTGCGGATATTGATGTATTTGACATTGAAGTTGACGCTTCCGACCCAGAAATTTTTATTCAAACAGTGAAGGCAATTGCTCCTACTTTTGGTGGGATTAACCTCGAAGATATTAAGGCCCCCGAGGCTTTTGAGATAGAGCGAAGACTTAAAGAGGAATTGGATATCCCTGTAATGCATGATGATCAACATGGAACGGCAATTATTTCATCTGCTGCTTTGTTGAATGCATTAGAGTTAGCAAAAAAGAAAATTGAAAAAGTGAAGATTGTTGTTTCTGGAGCTGGAGCTTCGGCTCTTTCTTGTGCGAAGTTATATCATGCTCTTGGAGCAAAAATTGAAAATATCTTCATGTTTGATTCGAAAGGGTTAATTCATGCAGGCCGTCAAGATTTAGACGATACAAAGAAGCTTTTTGCTAAACACACGAAGACAGTTGAATTTGCAGAAGCTTTTAAAAAAGCAGATGTTTTTCTTGGGCTTTCTAGAGGGGGCCTTGTAGATAAAGAGATGATTAAGAAAATGGCTAAAGATCCGATTGTATTTGCATTAGCGAATCCAGACCCAGAAATCTCTTACAAAGATGCAACATCGGTTCGTGAAGATATTATAATGGCTACCGGAAGGTCTGATCATCCTAATCAAGTAAATAATGTTCTTGGATTCCCATTCATTTTTAGAGGAGCCCTCGATGTAAGGGCAAAAACGATTAATGAAGAAATGAAATTGGCTGCGGTTAATGCAATTGCCTCATTGGCCAAAGAGTCTATTCCTGAAGAGGTAATTGAGGCATACGGAGAAAAGAATATTTCTTTTGGGAGAGAACAATTTATACCAAAACCATTAGACCCGCGGTTGATTTATTACGTTGCCCCAGCAGTTGCTAAAGCTGCAATGGATTCAGGTGTAGCTTTAGCTCCAATTGAAGATTGGGAGGCTTACGAAATGGAATTGAAAAACCGACTTGGCCTAGATAATAAACTGATCAGAAATATTACAGAAAAGGCACAGCGTTCTCCTAAGCGTGTAGTTTTTGCTGAAGCTGACAACATTAAAATACTTAAGGCTGCTCAAACGGCATTTGAAGAAGGTATAGCGATTCCTATTTTATTAGGACGTAAAGCAAAAATAGAGTTGTTAATTGAAGAATATAGCCTTGAATTTTCAGATGTGGAGATTGTCGATCCAAAATCTGATGAAGAGACCGATCGTAGAACCCAGTTTGGGCTAGCTTTCTTTGAAAAAAGAATAAGAAAAGGTGTTACAGAGTATGAGGCAATTCAAATTATGCGTGAGCGTAATCACTTCGGTGCAATGATGGTTGAAATGGGGGATGCTGATGCAATGATTTCAGGCATTACTCGAAATTATCGTGACGTTCTTAGACCGGCAATTCAAACAGTTGGACTTCAGAAAGAGATTACGAAAGTGGCAGGAATGTATATTTTAAACACGAAGAGAGGGCCATTATTTTTGGCTGACACAACGATAAACTTAAATCCATCGGCAGAGGATATTGCAGAGATTACGTCGAACGTAGCGAAGACAATTCGCAAGTTTAAAGTGACACCGAGAGTAGCCTTATTGAGTTACTCAAATTTCGGGTCAGGGGTTGGTGAGGACGCTAAAAAAATGTCTAAAGCAGTTGAGATTATTAGAGAGAACGATCCTCATTTAATTGTTGATGGGGAAGTTCAGGCCAATTTTGCATTAAACAATGCCTTAATGAATGAACAATTTTCATTTTCGACGTTAGCAAACAAGAAAGTTAATACACTGATATTTCCTAACTTATCCTCTGGGAATATTGCATATAAACTTTTACAAGAAATGACCGAAGGTGACGCCATTGGGCCAGTACTTGTAGGATTGAAAAAATCTATTCACGTATTACAAATGGGCTCTTCCGTTCGTGAGATTATCAACATGGTTAAAGTCGCAGTTGTGGATGCTCAAAACAAATAAAGAATGATAGGACAATTAAACGGAAGATTAATAGAAAAGAATCCTACAAATCTTGTTATTGATTGTGGTGGTGTAGGCTATGAAGTAAAAATATCATTGAATACATTCAGCGCTTTAGGCTCAGATGAAAGCATTCGTGTATATACCAAGCTGGTGGTTCGCGAAGATGCTCAGATTTTATATGGATTTGCTGATGTTGTAGAACGTGAAATGTTTAACCACTTAGTTTCAGTATCTGGTATTGGACCGAATACTGCTATGATTATGCTTTCATCTTTGCTTCCAGAGGAAATTGCTGTAGCAATTCAGTCAGAAGATGTAAAAACAATTCAAAGTATAAAAGGGATAGGAGCTAAGACTGCACAGCGTGTTATTATAGACTTGAAGGATAAAATGGTGAAAATGGCATTCTCAACTGAAAATATCTTCAATTCAAACAATACTAATCAATTTGATGCGTTAACTGCTTTGGTTTCCTTAGGTTTTGATAAAAAGTCTGCGGAGAAAGCTGTCGATAAAGTTAGCACTGGAGAAGAATCTGTTGAACAATTGATTAAGGAGGCATTGAAAATATTATAGATTGAGAACGATTAGATTGCTACATATGAAATGTACTCTTGCCTTGCTGCTTTTTTTTGCTGGGTGGAGCTATGGACAGGATACTCTAGTCTATCCAATCAATAATAATATTGACCCTACACAAACGACTCCCCAAAGCTTTGATTTAGGGGACCCTAGTTCTGTCCAACCTACTATTGTATATGACCCCGTAACAGGCACATATATTTTTCAAGAAACGATAGGAGAGTTGAATTATCGCAATCCTTCGATGATGACACTCGAGGAGTATATTGAATATGAGCGTCAAAAAGCATTACAAGATAATTGGAAAGAAAAAATAGATGAGCAAACAGCAGAAAATCAACCATTAGAATTCCCAATTAAAATTGGAAGTAAAGTCTTTGAAAACTTCTTTGGTTCTGATCAGATTACAATTCGCCCTCAAGGTAGTGTTGAGCTGTCTTTTGGTGTTAATTCTTCTAGATATGACAACCCCTTAATTCCTGTAAGACAACGAAAAATTACGCGGTTTGATTTCGATCAGCAAATTAACTTAAACTTAGTTGGTCAGATTGGAACTAAATTAAAACTGGGAGTTAGCTATAATACACAAGCAGCATTCGACTTTGATAATGTTTCAAAACTTGAGTATGCGGGTAATGAAGATCAAATTATTCAGAAAATTGCATTAGGGAATGTAGCAATGGAGCTGCCAACGTCTTTAATTCAAGGTTCTCAAACTTTATTTGGTGCAAGTACGCAATTGAAGTTTGGTAAAACAACCGTTGATTTAATTGCGGCATCTTCGAAAGGAAGACGTCAAGAAATAAATATTACAGGGAAAGCTCAAGTTCAAGAATTTGAATTGACTGCAGATAACTACGAAGCAAATCGCCACTACTTCCTAAACCTTTATCATAAAGATCATTACGATGAAGGAATGTCAACACTTCCCATTGTAAACTCTACTATTAATATCAATCGTATAGAGGTCTGGTTAACGAATAAAACAAACAACACTGAGAATACAAGAAATATTATTGCATTCACTGATTTGGGGGAAGAAAAAGCATATAATTGCGAAGGTAATCCAGGCTCTTTTACAGGAGTAGATTTACCATCAAACAATGCTAATGGCATTTATAAATGGGCTTCGGTTGATGAGCCTAACATCAGAACTTTCGTCAATTCTGTAGCTTCATTAAGTAGTCAAGGAAGTCAGCCTGGACCATTCGAGCAAGCCGTTAATTATGAGAAAGTTGAGAATGCAAGAAAACTTACAGAACAAGAATTTACTTACAATGCGCAATTAGGGTTCATATCCCTGAACCTTCCATTGAATAATGATGAGGTTTTGGCCGTTGCATATGAATATACCTATCGTGGTGACACCTATCAAGTAGGGGAGTTCTCTACGGATGGTATTGACGGTCAGGATGCACTTTTATTAAAATTGATTAAACCAACAATTACAAACCCTAAGAATAAATTGTGGGATTTAATGATGAAGAACGTTTATTCAACAGGAGCATATCAAGTAGGTCAGGATGGGTTTAGATTAGATTTATTATATAACAATCCATCCACCTCTTTAATGGTTCCCTTCTTTCCGGCAGATAATTTAGGGCAAAATATTACAGGAATTGATGAAAGCAATTAGTTACTCTGCTAGATATGGATAAGATTAATCAAAATAACCAACCTTTCTCGGATGGTATATTTGATTTTGTTCCAATTCAATTTAATGGTAATAGAGCTGAAAATGGTGGCACGATTAATACTAGAAATGGTCGTGTCTATTTCAGTACAGTTGAGCCATTTGGGAAAACACTGGCAGATAAATTAGATGCTGCAGGAGTTTCTGATGTAATTATTGATCGTGTTTCATATACTGAGCTATATGATTCAACAAAAACCGCAGCTCAACAAATTCCTAGTAAAAATAGATTCAGTTTTAAAGGAGAATACGAATCTTCAATTACTTCTGATATTCCATTAAATGCATTGAACGTTCCTGAAGGTGCCGTGTCTGTAACAGCAGGCGGAATAAGACTTACTGAGGGTGTTGACTATACAGTTGATTATAACTTGGGCCGTGTCAAAATCTTAAACTCGGGTATTCTTGAGTCAAATGCACCTATTAAAATTTCAATTGAAAGTAATTCTGTATTTGGATTCCAGTCGAAATCTCTCTTTGGAGCTCGTGTGGCCCATCGTTTTAGTAATCGATTGAATATAGGTGCTACGTGGATGCGAATGATGGAACGGCCCGTTACACAGAAAGTTGACATTGGAAGTGAACCATTTAAGAACAATGTAATTGGGCTTGACTTACAATTTAATGCTGATGTTCCATTTTTAACCAAACTTGTTGATTATCTACCGGTTATTTCAACCAAAGAAAAATCGACAATTTCGTTTACAGGGGAGTTTGCGCATTTAATTCCAGGGCAACCTAAGGCAATTAATAAAGAAGGGACTTCTTATATTGATGATTTCGAAGGTGCCCAAAGTACAATTGATTTAAAGTCTGCTGCTTCTTGGCATTTAGCTTCTGTCCCTCAAGGGCAAATAGATTTATTCCCTGAAGTGGTTAACAAAAACTTAACGGCTGGTTTCAAAAGAGCAAAAACATCTTGGTATACAATTGACCCATTATTTTATCAAAGCGGTAATTTAACACCACAGCACATTATTAGCAATCCCGCACAGTTATCAGATAGTAGAATGCGTGCAGTAAATCAAAAGGATATTTGGCCGAATTGGGACCCTCAATATGGGTCCATTCAAAACGTTCAAATGTTAGAACTAGGTTATTATCCAAAGGAACGGGGGATGTATAATTATGACACTACGAATACTGTAAATTCTGACGGTACATTTATCAATCCTGAAAATCGTTGGGGTGGTATAATGAGGTCATTGACTACAACAGATTTTGAACAAACAAACGTAGAATACATACAGCTATGGATGATGGATCCATTTAACCTTGATGCTGAAAATGTTGACCCAAATTCAACCCATAATGGGGGAGACTTATATTTTAACTTAGGGAACATAAGTGAAGATATTTTACCGGATTCGCGAAAGAGTTTTGAGAATGGGTTGCCAGCTACAGGGTCTTTTATTGATGATAATTTAGACACGACTCTTTGGGCAAGAGTTTCAACTCAACAGGTTGTTGTGAATGCTTTTGATAACGACCCAAATGCAAGGGTAAATCAGGATGTTGGTCTGGATGGCTGGAACAACATTGATGAGAGTATTCATTATTCTAATTATGTAAATTGGGTGCAGAATAACACTATTTTAGACCCTACGGCAAAGGCGCGTATGATTTCTGATCCATCAAATGATGATTATAACTATTATAGAGATGATGTTTATGATACGCAACAACTAAATATACTTGAGCGTTATAAGAAGTATAACGGAATGGAGGGGAATTCTCCAACCACTGAAATGTCTAATGTTGCTAATGCAGATGGCTATCCTACCTTGGGCACAAACTCTCCCGATGTAGAAGATGTAAATCAAGACAATAATTTATCAGAAACTGAAAGCTATTTCCAATATAAGGTAAGCCTTCGTCCAAATGAGATGCAGGTTGGACAAAACTTTATTACAGATGTTCAAACATATGATAAAGGGAATGGAGAACTTGAAAAATGGTATCAGTTAAAAATTCCAATTCGGGATTTTGAAAAGAAGATTAACGGAATAAATGACTTTCGTTCTATACGTTTCATGCGTATGTTCATGAAAGATTTCAATGAAGAAGTTGTATTGCGTTTTGCTCGTTTAGAATTTATTCGTGGCGAATGGAGAAGATTCTATGATGATTTAACAGAACCAGGTGAAGGTATTGTTGTAGATCCAAACTTAACAACATTTAATGTTGGTGCAGTAAACATTCAAGAGAATGATAAGCGTGTGCCAATTGAATACAAGGTTCCACCAGGAATTACACAAGAAGTTGATCCTTCTCAAACATTCCAGCGCCTTTTGAATGAACAATCATTGAGTCTAGAGGTATGTGATTTACAAGATGGAGATGCTAGAGCAGCATATAGAAATGTGCAGTTTGATGTTAGGGCATATAAGAAGTTGAAAATGTTCGTTCACGCAGAGGAAGTTGATCCTTTGAAAGCATTAGACGATGATGATATTACTTTGTTTGTTCGTTTGGGGACCGATTTTACAGATAATTATTATGAATACGAACTTCCTTTGAAGACATCTGCTTGGGGAGCAAGTACCGACACAGATATTTGGCCGGAAGAAAACTTCATGGAGATTGTTTTCGAAGACCTACTAAACCTGAAGAAAGGGCGTAATGAGTTGATTAATTCGGGATCTCTCAGTGCTTCATATGTTGTAGAATATTCAAAAGTAGATCCTGCCAATGCAGAACGAATTATAAAAGTAAAAGGCAGTCCAAATTTGCAAGCATTAAAAGTTATGATGATTGGTGTGCGCAATCCACACAAAGATTCGCATGAGATTGACGATTGGGCTGAGGACGGGAGCCCTAAATGTGCTATTGTTTGGGTTAATGAACTAAGATTAACAGACTTCGTAAGTGAAGGAGGGTCTGCGGCAGTTGCCCAAATGCAAGTTCAATTAGCTGATTTTGCCAATTTGAGTATGTCTGGTAATTATTCAGGGATTAATTGGGGTTCTGTTGAAAGCCGAGTACAAGATCGTCAGAGAAATGAGCAAATTGGATTCGATATGAATGCAAATGTTCAGCTAGGGCAATTCTTCGGAAAACAAGCGAAAGTTTCGTTACCCTTCTTCTATGGATATTCAATGGGAATTGTGAATCCAGAGTATGATCCTTTTAACCCTGACATCAAACTGAAGGATTATAATGATGATGCGACCCGCAAAGAACGAGCTAAATTAGGGCAAGATTTTATAGAGCGTAAATCATATAACTTCACGAATGTCCGTAAGGAGATGAAAGCTGGAGCAAAACCTCATTTCTGGAGAGCTTCTAACTGGTCTGCAAATTACGCATATTCTGAAACCTACGAACGCGATTTCAATACGAATTACGACATAACAAAGACTTGGGGCGGAGGGTTGAATTATAACTATTCCTTCGATGTGAAAGCAGTTATGCCATTCAAGAACGTTAAATTTTTAAAGAAATCAAAATGGTTCGCTTTAGTTAGAGATTTCAACCTCTATTTGAAGCCGAAGAATGTTTCCTTTGGAACAGACTTATTGAGAACATACAATGAGCGTCAGGTTAGAAATAATATTGTTCCTGATTATGAGTTTTCTCCAGTATACATGAAGCTTTTTAATTGGAATCGTAATTATGCCTTAGCTTATGATCTTACTAAGAAGCTTAAATTCAATTTCACGGCGAATAATCTTTCTATATTTGAAGAGGCTGATGGACAAGTAGATCGAAAAGAAGATCCAGACGGTTACCGTGTTTTCCAAGATTCAATCAAATCTCAGATGTCTACCTTGGGTAAGGCTATGGATTACACGCATAGCTATAGTATAAATTATACACTTCCTTTAGATAAGATACCAGCTACTGATTGGATGAATGCGAGTATTAAATATGCCGCAACGTATAATTGGCAAAGAGCTCCTTTAGCACAATCATCATTTGGTAATATAGTGCAAAACAGTCGCAATATTAATATGACAGGTCAGCTGAACTTTACGAACCTATACAACAAGGTCCCTTTCTTCAAGAAGGTTAATAAGGGGGGGAAATCAAACAGAAGAGGTATTAGTAGAGAGGAGGATGAAGAAAAAGGAGGCGTTAAGAAGGATGAAAATGGCGAAGAAGCTATTTCAGAAGATACAGAGAAACCTGAATCTGAAATGACGAAGAAAGAGCTTCGTGAAAAGAGAAAGAAAGAGCGAAAAGAAAAACGAAAGAAGAAAAAAGAAAAACGTGAGAAGAAGCGAAAGGGAAAAGTTCATCCTGTCGCGGGCTTCTTAGCACGAATAATTATGAGTGTTCGAAATGTTTCAGGTACTTATGCTTTAACTGATGGCACATTATTACCAGGATATAATCAAGAAGTCGGAGTTCTAGGTTTTAACCCAAGCTTCAGTAGTGGAATGGCTGGATTTATCTTAGGGCAACAACGCTATGATATTTGGGGGCGTGAAACGGGATATAATATTGCTGAAACATCTCGAGATAATGGATGGTTAGTTCAAAATGAAAACTTAAACAAACAATATACAAGCATGCATTCGAAAAACTTAAATCTTAGAGCGAGCCTTGAACCAATGAAAGACTTGACGGTTGAGCTTACTCTATTAAGAACATATAGTAAAAGTCAAAATGAATTCTTTAGATGGAATTCGCTGACTTCAAACTTTGAAAGTCAAAGCAAGGTAGATGTCTCAACATTAACTTATTCGAATGTTTCAATTAACTCTGCTTTTACTGCTTTAGGAGATGGCTATAAATCATCTGTGTTTGATAATCTTTTGGCAAATAGAAAACTTGTTTCACAAATGTTAGGAGCAGAAAACGGAAATTCAGATCAGCTAAATTCTGGGTATTATGATGGTTACAGTGGAACGCAACAAGAAGTTATCTTAGGGGCATTCATGACTTCATATACACAGCGCGAGGTGAATGAAAAGAGTATTAAACCAATTAAGAATGTTCCATTACCGAACTGGTCTATAAACTACAATGGATTAAAGAACTTTAAATTCATGAAAAAGCACTTGAAAAACTTTGTTTTACGTCATGCATACAGCTCAACTGTAAGTATTTCTGGAATGCAGTCTAATCTTACAGCTGATTTTGATGACAATGGAGACGCTACAGCACGTGATTTGAATAGTAATTTTATTGCTCAAAGTCAGATTCAAAACATTGTAGTTAGTGAGCGTTTCTCTCCATTAATTGGAATGGATGCCACTTGGATTATTAAAGGTCAAGGATTGATCACGAAGTTTGAGTATAAGAAAGATCGCTCAGCAACATTATCATTAAACAACAATCAGGTAACTGAAATTTTAGGTGATGAATGGGTGATCGGTGTTGGATATAAATTTGCGAAATTAAAACTGCCATTTGAAAAAATTCCTGCGAGCCCTGTTAATATTCGATTTGACTTTTCTTTTAGAGATAATTTGACAGTAATTAGAAAAGTAGTGGAGAATACAAATCAAGCTACTGCGGGTCAAAAGGTGATTTCAATTAAGGCCTCTGCAGATTATAACATGTCTCGTTATTTGACACTTCAATTGTACTATGACCAAACGTTAAACACACCTAAGATTGCGACATCTTATCCAACGGGAAATTTAGCCGCGGGAATCAGGTTAAGATTTAATCTAGCGGGAGTTCAATAATGATTATTCGTCAAATAGAGCCTAAAGATGTGTCGGAAGTAATGGGTTTAATCCGTGGGCTTGCTGAATATGAAAAAGACTTGAAGTCTGTAACAAACACTATAGAAAGATTGTCAGCCGATATTTTTAAAAATCATCATTGTGATTCGCTTGTTGCTGAAGTAGAGGAAGTAATTGTTGGGTTTTCACTTTATTACACATCATATTCTACATGGAAGGGACCATGCCTTTATCTGGAAGACCTATTCGTTTTACCGAAATTTCGTTCAATGGGTGTTGGATCTAAACTGTTTGATCACCTAGTGAGTAAAGCTCAAAATAATGGTTTTGCTCGTATGGATTGGCAAATTTTAGATTGGAATCAACTCGCCATTGACTTTTATGAACGTAAAGGTGCCTTAATAGATAATGATTGGCTAAATGGGCATATCTTTTTCTTTGAAAACGAAGTAAAATGAATATTTTAATAGCTGGTGGAACGGGGTTAATTGGTCAAGCATTAATGAAGAAGCTTTCAAGTAAAGGCCATACTGTTTCTATATTGTCTCGCTCCAAAGGAGAAAGCTTAATAACTTGGGACATTAAATCTGGAATAATTGAATCAACCGATTTAGCTAATGTTGAAGTCATAATTAATTTGAGTGGAGCTGGAATTGCAGATAAAAGATGGACAAAAGATCGAAAAAAAGAGTTGCTTGATTCACGTGTAGAAACAGCTAAAGTACTCTTTGCTCATAAGGGAAGAATGCCCAAGTTGAAACAATACATATCTGCTTCAGGGATAAATTGTTACGGGAACGATTTAAATCCTAGTGGATATGTTGAGTCAGATTCCTTTGGGACTGATTATATTTCATCCCTTGTTCAAAACTGGGAAGAAGCGGCTGACTTATTTAAAACCCATGTTCCAACAGTAAAAATACGTACTGGAATCGTTTTGTCTAATGCTGGAGGGGCTATTGAAAAGATGATTAAACCAATACACTTCGGTTTAGGGGCCGCAATTGCTAGCGGCAATCAAGTACTTCCGTGGATTCATATCGACGATTTGACAGGCTTATTTGCTCATATTATTACAGCTGAATTAGATGGCTCATTTAATGCGCTTGCTGAAAACACTTCAAACAGAGAGTTTATGAATACGTTAGCTAATTCAATTGGGAAAAAGAATAGGCTTCCGGCGGTTCCAGGAGCCGTATTAAAAATCATATTTGGGGAAATGGCAACCTTATTGATACGCGGTGTCCACGTTTCAAATAGTAAAATCAAAAAAACA
>Ga0115004_10000831_pt1 | contig 24543 bp, 18 predicted proteins | sample ArcticOcean_MG_C_10_FD_88737 | JGI IMG/M metagenome (GOLD analysis project Ga0115004, IMG submission 88737) | Marine microbial communities from western Arctic Ocean - ArcticOcean_MG_CB11_90 | ecosystem: Environmental > Aquatic > Marine > Oceanic | place: Arctic Ocean: Canada Basin | collected... | reverse complement strand
TTTGGCACCAGTCGTAGTGGCTTTAGCAATAATAATAATAACGATAATGATAATGATAGGTGTAGAAGTAGTAATAACGGCGCCACCGTTAATCAAATACATTTGAGTTCTGATTCAAAACTTATATTTTCGAGTAATACGCTTGGAAGCGGAGGGTATTTACCATTTGCGGTGTTTGAAGTTACGATTCAGCTGATTGGAGGGAAAGCTATGGATTTATCGGATGACGCAATACCTTTGATTTACATTACGCGCGACGATATCGTGAAGAAAGATTCGCGAGTAAAAGTAGAACTAGGTCAGACGAGCAAGTACATTGATCCGAGGAAAGAACACGCAGGTTTACTCGAACCATATCCAGGAGTATCAGTGATGCCTCCTTATGATCAATTTAAGCATTTAGGTGACGTTGCGCCTGGGAAGACATACAAGGAATCTGTAATTGAAGTTTTGAAACGTGTGCGCGTATCGCTCTGGGAGGAGGCTCAAATAGAGCGGAATAAAATGAAATGTTTTCAAATTCCTGGCGGTTCTATGATTTCTGGCAAATCTATTGGCACTGTGCGAGATCCATTGGCGAAAGGTGTTGCGAGAAATATTGCATTCGATCCTAACTGTTACGCGTGCGTCGTTGAGGTTCGATGTAAAGATTTACCTGCGCATCCTCGCAAAGCGATGAAAGCTTTGAGGTTTGCCGTTAAAGCTGCTCATTTCAGATCTCCTGCGATCTGTGTTTTGTTAGATTTAGATGCCGTGTGCAAAAAGCAACCGGAAAAAGCGGAAGAAGCTGGTGAAATGGATGATGCCTATCATACCGCGGCGCTTCTCGCGGATGAGATCAAATTTTGCGCCAGAGCTGAAACGGTATGTTTCATAGCGACGGTTCAAGATAGCAAACAGATTGCTAAACCTTTGCTCGATGAAGAAGTCTTTTTTGCGTTTCGAGATATTGGTCAAATGGAGCAAGACGCGAGAAAAGAGAGCATTATGCGCCTATCTGCATATCAAAATTTTTTCACTTCTGAAGAAGTTGCGGATGCTATTTCACATGATAGAAAAACTATTGGATTCGATTTGGAAGATCTCGAATCTCTCGTCTCAAAAGCGGCTTTAAACGCTTCTCAGCGATTGAATTTGCGCGATGATCCAAAGTTTTTAGCAAGAGTTGGTGGGGGAGAACAAGAGGATATTCCACTCCTTTTAGAGGATTACGAAAAAGCGAGAGTTGGATTGAAGCCGAGTAATGAAGATGAGCTAAAACTGGCCGAACCTGAATCGTACATCGTTGAAGGTGGTTTAAGCGCCATTGGTGGTTACGAAAGAACGAAGGAGTTATTGGACGATTATTTACTTTTGCCCGGAAAGTTCCCTGAAGTTTTTGCGCAGTGTCCTTTGCGCTTGAAAACAAACATACTTTTGTATGGTCCGCCCGGTGTTGGGAAAACGTTCATTGCTCAGGCGGCTATTACAGAGTCTGGTATGCGGTGCATAAAAGTCCGTGGTCCCGAAATTATGTCTAAATTCATTGGTGAATCTGAAAAAGCTATTAGAGAAATATTCAAACGCGCTCGCGCGGCGGCGCCGTGTTGCCTATTTTTCGATGAGTTTGATTCAATATGTCCACGCAGAGGCACTGATAACGCTGGCGTCATGGATCGTTTAGTTAATCAATTATTGACTGAAATAGATGGATACGAGCAATTGCACGGTGTGCACGTCGTCGCGACATCGTCCAGACCGGATACGATGGACCCGGCTCTGTTAAGACCTGGGCGTTTAGATAATCTTCTCTTTCTAGATTGGCCAAACGAAAAAGAGCGTTATGATATCATGTGGAAATTAACAAAAGACGTGAAAACTGACCCGGATGTAAATTTATGTGCCGTCGCCGCGAAAGAAATGCCTCACGGAACAACCGGCGCGGATATCAAAGGTTTTCTTAGCAAATGTTCCATGTTTGCCGCGACGAGAATGATCGAAGAATATGAAGAAGCTAAAAAAAAGAACAGCGCTATAAAAGCTCCATCGGAGTTGCCTTCGATTACTCTCGCGGATTTGCGCGAAGCCAGGAAAGACGGGTTCAGTAGAATGCGCGAAGTCGATCGGAAAGAATTAGATTTAGTATACGAGCGCTTCAATTCGAGCAGGAGTAAAGGCGGATTGAAGAAATCGGATTTGAATGAAGAGAAGGATCTCAAACAAATCTTTGCTCAATAATTATAGTTCATATATATATGTCTGTCTCTGTGTGTGTATATATATATATATTTCATTGATTGATTGATTGAATCAGCAACACTCTCTTTCTCTCTTCTCGCGCTTTCTCTTTTTCTCCTTTTCAATTTTAATGCACTCTTTCCTCTGGTCAATTTATCACAACTTCCCCCATTTTTATTCTCTTATTCTGTCTTCTCCTTTTCTCTATTATAAAAACAGAAGACTCTCTCTCATATCAATCAATCAATCAATCGATGAATAATATGTACTAGTAATTAACGATTCAATTCAATTCAATTCAATTCAGTTCAATAATGCCTACTATTAATATCGATTGTGATGATGATGATGATAATAGTAACGATAGCATTCAATTAGTCACTGCTAGTACTACTAACTATTCAAATAACAGTACTACTACTAATAAAAGTAATAATAGTGATCATCATCGTCATAACGATCAGAACAATCAGAACCAGTTCTCAATAACTGGTCTCCTATGGAAGTTAGTGAAAACGATATGGGTCTGTCTGAACTTCGTGATCTTAATATCGATACCGATCATAGCATATCAAATGCATAAACACAAATACGAACAACTATACATCGCGTGGTTCATAGCAGGCGTCTTCGCCCTGTTATCGATACCGATCACGTTCTACGAAGTCATCTTACACTTAGAGAACTATAGGGCACCGAAACTGCAAAGACACGTGATTAGGATTTTGGCGATGGTACCAGTATATGCAATCGATTGTTGGTTCGCGTTGAGGTATAAACATATAACGATTTATTTAGATACCGTCAGAGAGTGTTACGAAGCATACGTCGTTTGGAATTTCTATACCTATTGCATGGTCTATTTACAAGAGTTTTGCGTCCCTGGACTAGAACACGCTTTAGCGAGGAAACCGAGACAGTATCATTTATGGCCAGTGAGCTTAATATTACCACCACCACGCGTTGGTGAGCCGTTTTTAAGATTTTGTAGGCATGGGATCATACAGTTCGTTCTCTTAAGGCCGTTCTGTGCATCGATTGCGTTTTTGACCGAAGCCAAAGGAGTATACGGAGACGGTCAAATCGTGAATCCATACGTGAGTTACCCTTATTTAGCGTTTGTGAATAACGTCTCAGCGGCGTGGGCAATGTATTGTTTGATATTATTATACAGAGCGACTAAAGAAGAGCTTGCTCCGATATCGCCTTTTTATAAGTTCTTTTCAGTCAAAGCTATTATTTTCTTCAGTTTTTGGCAATCCGTATTCATAGCAGTTTTAGTAAAATCTGGCATCATTAGCGTTGGTTGGATAGATCCAACTTGGTCAGATTACGATGCAGCGGATTGTGCGAATGCGATACAAGAGTTTTTGATTTGTGTAGAAATGTTTTTCTTTGCCATATTACACTTATACGCGTTTCCAGCGGATGAATATAAAGCCGATGGCGGCATTGGACCAGTTGGAGGGTATAATATTGGATTAAATTCAACGATGTCTAGAAGGAAATTGACCGATAATTTGTTTGATTTATTCGACGTCCGTGACGTACTTTCTGATATTAAAACGTTCGTTGAAAATAATACAGAGTGGATACAACGAAAATGTAACAGGTGTTTAGGGAGGGGTGGGCACGGCTCCGTTCCGAACTCGCCGACGGCAATTAGCGGCGGATCAAGTGCTAGTGGTGGTATTGGAAGTTTAGGCAGTCCAAGAATAATTATTCATGGAACGGATTCAAAGAAGAAACCAGGCGGCGGAAAAATGAACTACGTTAAATTCGATGACGACGATGACGACGATATCGTTGTTAGTTTTGATAAGTTTCAAAAACAATCGAGCGGTGGGAACAGTAAAAGTAACAACGCGATAGCAAAAGAAAATGAGTTAGATAGAACAGATAGCGTGACGCTCATAGCAACATCACCGAGGAACGAGAACACGATTATATCGCCAGGTCCAAGTTTTGAGTTGATCAAAAGTCGAACGAACAAAAGTTCTGAATATAACAATTTGTAATATCAATTTATTATTTAGACATTAGAGCAGACGAGAGAAAGAGTGAATTACGAAATATTAAAGTTGGTACTCTTGAAACCCTACCCCGCTCCGGTGATTGGATTCTTTTTAACTCACCTAAAAATGCTTCAATTTAGGCTTTTAGGGCGTGGTTTCATACAGGAGCAAGAACACAATCCCATAGCTTTAGTAATAATAGTAATAATAGTAATAGTAGTAATAATGATAGTAATAAAGAAATTATGATAAACATCAATAGCAGAGATCGTCATCGTCATCGTAGGCGCAGACATACTAAGAAGCTCTCGTTCTTCTTACTCTTATCTATAATATCATTTTTGATATTTTATTTCATTTCTTCGAAAATATATTCAGCTTCTGACGATGAAGATGATGTTGTTGTTGCGGTTGATGATGATGTTCAAAACGATGAACAGATGACGATGACGACGACGAAGATGATGAATACGATGAATGAAAGAGAGAAAGACTTAGTAGTAGACGATGATAATACTGGATTTGGTGATAGTGAACGTGATGGTGTTCATTCTTCTGTTGATGCTATTACTATTAATACGAGTGATATTAACAGTAATAGTGATGAAGTTCATAGCAATAAACAGCAGATGAAAACGACGACGACGAAATCGATGCAACAACAACAGAAGTACAAGCATAATAGTAATCATAGAATAGGCGGAGGAGGCACTGGAGCCTCGAAACAACTCGCTTTCATGAACGAGAACGTAGTTCAAAAGTTGAAAGATCTCGCAGAGAAGCGCATAGCAGTAGACGTTTCGAGAAGAAGCGATTTGTTATTCAAAGGCTCGTTCGCGATGAATAGGCAAAGGAGAAAAGTGAACGAAGAGATTCCGTTCCCGAGGAAGAAATTAAGAGATCAATTACAACATTACTCTTTAGGTAAGGCGAAGAAAGAGTTGATTAAGGTTTTACCGGATAAGGATGATGTGAGAAGAGAGAAAAAGAGTAAACTATGCGCCGTCATTGGCAACGGAGGGACTTTGTTAGCGTACGATTTAGGTAATGAAATCGATAGCGCCGATGTGATCATTAGATTAAACGCCGGACCAATAAAAGGGTTCGAACGAAAAGTTGGTTCTAGAACTGATTATCGCCTAGTGAATAGACTACATATGGGTTTCAGAGAAACGAAGGAAGAGATGGTTTTGCAACATTGTACGACCCCTGATGCTTTAGATGAATGGATGAGATATAAACTAAAACAACATACGAACGACGACGCAGATGATGATGATACTGACGATGAAAAAACTTTATTATATGCAATTGACCCAGATTTTCACGAATTTGCGATTTCTTATACAGATAAAGGCGTCGTCTCCAATGGGTTTTATGGCTTACTTCTCGCAACAGAGCTCTGCGAAACAGTGAAAGTATACGGCTTTTTTCGAAAATGGAAAGGAAACGTGAACTACCACTACTATAACGCCGAAGCGCCGAACGAAGGTCAATCGTTCAGGGATGATAAGGAAGGCGACCGTTTAGATCAGTGGTTAAAAGAACGAAGAAATACGCACAAAATGGGTGAGCCATGTTTACAACAAGAAGATTATGATAATGCAAACGATGATGATGATGATGATGATGATACCGTTATGTCGTCAAAGAAGTGCGAGAATTGTAAGAAAGGTTTTCGCTGCGTGAAGAGTTCTTGGCATCCAGTACCATTAAAAGGTTATTGTTACGATGAAAAATATAAACACGGGCGCGGTATGCCTAACGCGAATTGTGCGAGGAAATGTCCAGTAAATGAGCCTTGTTCAGGTGGTAAACGTGGGTTCTGTTCTAAGTCTACTACGTCCTCTGTCGATTGCTCGATTTAGTCATTTTAGTCATTTTATGGGTTTAGCAGCAGTTAAAAAGATTTTTAGGTATTGACAATAACAATAACGCGCTCGACAACGACAACAACAATCAATCAATCAATCAATCAATCAATCAATCAATCAATCAATCAATCAATCAATGATGATCTCTTCGTCATTATCATCATCATCATTATCATCATCATCATCATCGACAATAATAGGAACGAATATGAAAACAAGAAGAAACAAAAGTAGGTCTCGTCGTCACCCATCGTCGGCTCTGATGACTAACATCAGTAACCTTTTGTTCGTCGATAAGATCAACGAACTGTTCTTTTCGTCGTCTTCGAAAAGAGCCGAGAACGCAAAATCGGCTTTGTTGGAGAAAATTGCAGAAGTCGATAAAGGCGCTTCAGCGACAGATGAAGATAAAGTAGAGATTGATATGTTAGCGAAGAAGGTTGAACGACTGCAAATGTTTAGAAAGAATTCGTTAGAGAAGGAATTCATAAACGGGAAGTGGGAATTAATTTATACGACGAGCGCGTCGATTTTAGGATTATCAAAACCGAAGTTGTTAAGAGCTCGTGGGATATATCAAACGATCGATGTTAAGAACTTAAGAGCGTTCAATTCTGAAGGATGGCCTTTCTTTAATCAAGTAAGCGCAGAGTTAACGCCGACGTCGAAATCAGCCGTTGACGTGCAATTTAAGAAATTTGGATTGTTAAACGGTTTGATCAAGATTAATGCGCCCGATTCTGCAAAAGGAAAGTTAGATACCACTTACGTCGATGAAGATTTAAGGATTTCTAGAGGCGATAAAGGAAATTTATTTGTTCTGACGATGGACGATCCAAACGCAAAACTCGATAGAGAGTATTGAGAAATTGATTGATAGTACCAGTATATATAAATTTTATTTACAATTTACTCGATTGAAGCAATTTAGCAACTTCGAGATGTTGATGTTCTCTAGCCAAACCGAGTGCGTCGAAGCCTCTGCGATTCTTAATACCGATATCAATACCACGCGCATTTATTAACATCTCGACGACTTCGTAGTGCCCAAATCTGCTCGCATCGTGTAACGCCGTATCTCCTTCGCTGTCTTGAGCGTTTAATGGCACCCCTAACTTGATCAAAGTTGGAATGCTGTGTTTATGCCCCCAATACGCGGCTTTATGTAAAGCAGTTCGACCGCTTCCAGGATCGCCTTCTGTGACATCGGCGCCTTCGGCCAACGGTAAAATTTCAACGGTCCCGTGCATAGCTGCTTCTCTGAATTTCGCAGATTTTCGTTTTTGTTCGCCTTTCGCGTGCATTTGCATGGCTGGGCAACATTTCGTTCCTTGAGCGAGTAAGCGCGCGTACGAATCAGCGAAATCGGCAAAAAATGCCTCTTGATCTTTCGCATATAACTCGACGAATTCGCGAAATTTCGGATCTCTAATTAACGCAATATCCGTCGGTAACATCATCAACTTCCCAGTTTGTTTATCCATGAATTGTAATTCACCGTCCCAATGTCTCGGAACCCATTTCAAATCGATCAAATTCCTGAAATATTCGTTATCGAACTTTAGTGGGTTATGCGTCCAAGCGCCGTCGTAACCGGATCGAACGAAATGACATCTCCCTAACGTATGTCCGCCAGATAAGGCGACAATGTCCCTATCGTCCATGCCCATTCGATAGAAAACATCCCTTAAATGTTGAGCTCCCTTCGATGCGTCCGGTAATCTCCCATGCGCTGGACATCTCTTCCCGTCAAGGTCATCAGTTCTCCCGAACTCGAACGGAATGTGTGGTCCGCCGGCTAACTCAATCGCCAAGGCGCCCGCGTACGTAGTCAAATCCGCCATCGATACATCTTTCTCATGTTTCTTCTTCACGTCGTGTATCATATCTCTAATGATCGCCAATCCATTATTTGCTGGATCCGATCGCTCTGGCTCGAACCTCATCGTTGCCCCATCTGAACCACCGGTTTGTGTGTTAACATCGAACGTCCCAGATGCGTGCCAAGCATGTCTCACCGCGATTGGAAACGCGATTACTTTCGAGTTCAACAGAGCTTTATGTAAGTCCTGTTTCAGTACGTGCAATTTATTAGTATTATCGTTATCGTTATTCTTATTATTGGTATTCATTTTCAGTTCTTTTACCACAGTTTAATATCTATATATCTGTATATATACACTGTCGGACTATTTAATAGTACTATAGTATTGTTATTATATATTAATATAGTACTAGTATGCAGTAGTACTTTAGTAGTATTTTGTGGTTATTGTTATGTTTATTATAGTACTGACGCGTGTTTATACTAGTATTAAGAAATGTTTTTCTGTTGCTGATGATGAGCAGTCCAAAACCACCACCAATAAGTAACCACCAATCCAGCAGCTAATTAGCCTCCCTGATGCTGTCTTTGTAATTCGATCTTTACATATAATTCATTAAAAAACGCGACTACTCTAAGAAACGACCTAGTACTATAAACACGATTAATTGATTATAGAATTAATCAATCGATCAGATCAGATCAATGGTGAAGAAGAAGAAAAGTAAAGGGGAAGAAAAAATAGAGAAGACTTCAGTGCATGGAACTATCGATAGTACTGTTATTGTTAACAACAGTACTACTAATAACGACGACGAAGACGATGAAGAAGATGAAGAATTCGAATACGCTGACATGGAAAAGAGGGAACATAAAAACGATAATAATACGGATGATAATGAATACAAAAAGGGGCCAATAAAAGACGATCAATTGAAGACATATATTGAAGTTTTGAATAAATTATGCATCGAAGATCGCATTGAACAGTTCGTGAAAGTATTCATTCCACCGGACTGTTCAGAAGATGACTGTAAATATTTCACAGAGTCCTTGAGAGATTCGAAGACCGCTAGATGGGAACAAATGAAACGAGAGATTGAGATATTACAGAAGGAGAAATATATTGGGATCTTAGGATCACAACGAAATGGACCGTGCGAGTTTAGATTTGTTATGCCAGATAACAATAATAATAATAATCATCAACAACGACACGACGACGACGATGATGGCGTAGGAAAAGGTCTAGGAAATAATAATAATAGCGCGGCACAGGCACAAGGTAAGAAGAAATCGTCTTTGCAAATCGTGCGCGAAGTAGTCTTCGTGAAGACGCAAGGTCGATGGCACGCAGAGGGTTAATAATAATCATATTAGTCTGTATTGTATAATATATATATATAACGACCTTACACGCACGGAGACACTAGATTAAACATCAACGCTATTATTAACATTAATACTTTTGCTCGAGCCATTAGTACTTCTACTGAAAGATGATGTTCCTGTTGTTGTCGAGTTTTGTTTTCTTCTATTACTTGAAGTGGCAAACCTACCGACGATACCCATCGTCGCGTTTTCTTTCTTCAACTCTTTGTTCTTCTCCCAAGCGATTTCTTCTCTTTTGACGATATCGTCCAATAAGTTCGGATCGACTTTTATTTTACTAATCAACGTCGGTATGAATGGGTTTAGATTATCCTTTCTCGTTCTTTGCATTTTCCTCTGTTCTTCCTCAGCCTCTTTCTCGACTATTTTCAAAGCTTCGAGTTCGGTGTTTTTGCGCCCGAACGGATATCTCTTCGTCCTTTCAATCGGTTCCTTCAGTTTGTTCATTATCTCCAATTGTCTCAACGCGAACTGTCTCACAAAATGCCTTCTAATTGTCGTTGTCGTATTGTTATTATTATTATTATTATTATTATTATCACCATCCGAAGTAGTGACGATATTGAAATCATCGTGATGCATATCGATCGGTTCTAATTTCGCTAAAGGTCTTCTGTTATAATACGCCCTAATCAATTTATCCTCCTCGTATACGATCTTCCTCGGTTTCTCGCGCTTGAACTCGCCAGTTATACCCCCAACAGCGGTAGGTTGAATCTTTTCCATGGTCTCGAACCATTTCGTGTGCTCGCATATTCCCTCCTCCCTTATTAACTTCTTCGCTAGAGGGAACAATTGGAACTTTGTTAACCTTTTCCCTAGTTTCGTTCTGTTCCGGAACATGTCCATCGTTAGAAGTTTCATAGAAGGTTGGAAGTTCTTCATTTATTTCTATTGTTTCTATTATTTCTATTATTGTTACTGTTATTTACTTATTTCTATTATTTGTATTTATTAAAAGCGTGCAATAAAGATATGTGCGGGACCACCTTTTCAGCTTTTGCTCTAATTCTTATTTTTACTTTGCCCATCAGCGGCACTTCCCTAAAATTGCTACAGTAATTAATTAATAATATATTAATTAATAATAACAACGACGACGACAACGACATCTAATAATAATATATAAGAATAATAATATATAATAATACTATTAAAAGGTTATGATGGATAGTAAGACCGATAACGAGGAAGGGAACGACCGCGGGTTCAGATCTTCATCACTTTTATCCTCATCAGTAAAGAACAATTCCGAAGCTGAATCGAACCTGAAGCGAATAAAGTGTTCAATACAGTACTATGATTGGGGAGTCGTCCCTTCTGAGAAACCGTCTTCAGTGGCCGAACTCGGTTCCATGAACAGACGAGAAAGAGTCGAAATAGAGAGACCGCACGCGGAGTTATGGATGGGCACGCATCTTTCTGGTCTGAACGTGATCATCACCAGTAACGATGATGATAAGAATAATAATAATAATAATAATAATAATAATAATGCGGCGATGGATGATAATGATGATGATAATAATCGCGATGATAAATTATTAGTATCGTTGAAGCAGTACGTGCTCGAAAATCAGGAAGAAACGATTGGTTCGAAATGTAAACAAAGATTTGGAGAGGATTTACCGTTTTTATTGAAAGTACTCTCAGTCGCGAAAGCTTTATCGATACAAGCACATCCAGACAAAGCGCTCGCGGAACTGTTACATAAAGAGAAGCCGGATATGTATAAGGACGCGAATCATAAACCAGAAATGGCTTTGGCCGTGACCGTTTTTGAGGCAATGTCCGGCTTCGTCGATGAACCTGAACTGGCTTTAGAGAAATGTCCAGAATTGAGAGCGTTAACTGGAATCGAGGCTGCATCATCAAATTTCATGAACAATGCAGAGTTGACGAAAGAAGAGCGAATGAGACAGTTATTCACGAAAGTGATGTTAGCCGAAAAACAAGAAGTCACGAAATGTATTAAAACCTTGATCGAGCGTTTGAACGTACTCAAAGATAAGAACGAATTAACGGACGAACAAGATATATTAGCTATGAGGTTGAACGAACAATACCCCGACGATGTTGGCGTGATGTGCGCATATTTGTTGAATTATATTAAATTACAACCAGGCGAAGCCGTTTATATGGCCGCGAACGAACCGCACGCTTATTTAGACGGCGAATGCGTCGAAATCATGGCCACGAGCGATAACGTCGTCAGAGCTGGATTAACCCCAAAAGCGAGAGATACCGAAGTATTATGTAAGATGTTGACTTATAAACTCGGGAAACCGGAAATCCTAAGAGGAGATGAAATCGATAAGAATACGAAGAGATACTCGCCGCCGTTCGATGAGTTCGAATTAGAAGTCGTCACTTTGGAAGGAGGATCATCCTCGTCGTCGTCATCGTGCGAGATGACTGTATCTGAAGGCCCATCAATCGTACTCGTTACTAAAGGTAAAGGTAAAATTAATAACCTTGAGATCTCTAAAGGTTCGGTCATTTTCGCAAACGCGAACGAGCGCATGATCTTGACCACTTTCGCTGATAGCGATGAAGGCTTATTCGTGTACAGGGCTCAAGTCAATACTCGCGTGTTTGCTTAATGTAATACTAATGTTTTCATTCTGTGTGTGTGTGTGTGTGTGTGTAATAAAATATCTTTTAAAACGTCTCTACTACTATTTAGGTAAATTATTCTTTTCTTGTCTCTCTCTACATTCCAAATACTAGTTCATCGGCATCAGTGTCGCTCTACTGCTGCTCGTTCTTTATTGATGGACTGCATTTTTTAGGTAAAGCGCGAGTAAAAAAATGGTCATATACTTGTATAATAATAAATAATAATAAGAGTACTGTATGTGATTTTATGATAAACTCTCGTCGCCTATCATTACTTCGTTATCAAAATAATCGAGTTCGAAACAAAATTATTAACAGTACAATAAGTTCATCATCTGATATATATAAATATAATAATAATAATAATAATGACAACAAAAACAAATGTTACTATTCATTACAGTTGAACAATAATAACGTGAGAGGATTAATATGTACGAAAGAAATCAAGAAAGATCAGAAGATATTCAGTGTGGATATTAATAATACTAATACTAATAACTTCTTCTTGGTAGATGATTTCTCTAAAACTAGTACCTATTGGGAGCAGTTCGTTAATATGCTGTTAGCAATCGAGAGCGATGAGAACGATAACTTAAACGATTTATTATTGAGGCAATATGTGAACTCGTTACCGAAAGAAACGATCGGTGTAGCGAATGAAAGTTTATTGAGCGAGAATAGATTCGATTTGGTCTCGTCGTATTTAGAAACGTTCGATGAAAAGGGCGCTAAAGAGCTTTTGAAGTATCGACAGCAAGTACAATCGCAGTTGAATAAGGCGATTAGTAATAATGATGATGGTGACGACAACAACAACAACAACGACGAGAACAAGAAGAAGAAGAAAAACTATATATGGGCATTAAGTCAAGTGTTTTCGAGGACATTTCGCGTTGAATATAAGAAGAAGGCGACGCGGAGAATGATGATACCAGTTGTCGATTTGATGAACCACTCGTCGAATCGAGAGGACGTTAATTGTTCGTGGAGAGTTATTGAAGACACAAACGAAAGCGAATTCGTCGTCGAAGCTTTGAAAGATATAAAGATTGGCGACGAGTTATTATTATCGTATGGGGAAAGAACTGATGAACATTTTTTATTGTTTTATGGATTTTTACCACGACAAAATCCGCACAATACTAGCAGATTGTTTAAAGATGCCGATGAGTGCTTGAACTGGTATCAAAATCTATGCGAAATCGATGCGAACGACGAAAACTGGCAAGTAATGAAATTGAAAGCAAAACGGAAACGAGGTTTGTTGAAAAACACAAAAGACGGAAATAATAGAAAATTTGGAGAAGAAGGCGTCGTAGTCGTAGGACAAGAAGAAGAAGAGCAGTTTATTTTGAGTCCCGACGCCAAAGTTGACGAGACGACAATTTTTTTTCTCAACGAACTTTCAGCAAATAGTGAAATGACAGAAGCTGCAATAAGAGTGCGTGCGGGAGAAATACTAGAAAAATTCATAGGCGACGATGTCAAATGTGAAGCGATACTTTCAAGACTGAAAGTAGAAGAAGGAATGGAAGTTGATTTGTTATCGAAATATAGAGAGAGAAAGAAAGAAATCTTACGCGAGATTTTGTAGGAGTGCGGTATTAGGTGCTAGGAAGTTGTATTGTTAATGTTATTATTATTTATTAAAAAAAATTATGGACATGCCGATAGGAGAGAGTTGACGACGTGAACGACCAAGCGAGCAGCCGCTTTAACAGCCGGCGTGATATTTTGAGAACTTGATCCTAATTTTCGCAATGATTCGTAAACTGACGTCAGCACCGGTCTCACGTGCAATTTAAGAGCAGGATCTTGCGGATCAATCGCCAAGCAAGTATCGCGAATCCAATCAAGCTTTCTCTCAGCATCTTTCGTGGTCAAATCCGATGAAAGTTGCTGCGCGAGTGAAAGTAACACAAATGGTGATAACGGGCATGGATGTTGGCCAAACACGCGATCTGGAGGTACTTGAGAACATAACCACGAAACGATCTCGAGATTCGAAGTACTTAAAGCTTGAGAAAAGGCAGCATCGAGATTGCCCGCGTTTAATGCTCTTTTAATCTCAGCAGTTGGATCAATCACTACCTGTTGCTGCTTTTGCTCTAAATCTGCGAGCGAACGTACGTTACCAACGCCTCCTCCTTGCGAGTGCGTTTGCTGTTGATGATGATGAGGTGCGCTTACTGCTCCGAAGGCGTTCGAAACAGAAGATTTCAGAGCCGAGTCTAAAGCCTGGGGCAAACTCCTCATTTCAATCACTGATCGTTGCAGCTCTTCGATGAGAGGCATCGCATTTGCTTGCACCGATCGATCTCTGATTTGCATGAGTTCGCTATTGAGTTCACCTATCGCGCGATCAAACGTATTTGCAATCTGGTTAAACATAGTTTGAGTTGAGCGTTCAAACGCCGGAATCATAACTTGTTGCATTGCGACTCGGATTTCGGATTGAAGAGTTGTTTGCACAGCTTCTTTCGCGGCTGCTGCGGCGGCGCGCTGAGCTGCGGCCGCGTTAGTTGCCAACGCAGCTTGAACGGCAGCAGAGTTCTCGCTCAACTGCTCTGAAACTAACTTAGATATAGCAGATGGCAAATCTTTCGTGGTTGCGTGCGAAATCAATTGAATCAATTGATTTTGTCGTTCGCGTTCGGCTTTATCTCTTTGTTCTCGTTCCTTACGCAACTTATCGCGATCTTGTTTAAGTTCATTTCTAATATCCCTCAATAATTTAGCCACATCTTCACCGGTAGCAGTAGTAGTAGCAGTAGTAGTAAAAGATGACGTAGTAGCTTGTGGAGCTGGCACAGATTTACTTTGGGGTTGAACAACGGGCACGGCCGAAGGAGGCGGAGGTTTGTTTTCTGGAGAACCAGGCGCAAGTTCATCTGCGCTCGTCGATATCGAAAGAGATTTTTTGAACATGTCTGGCGTTAAAAGTTGTCCTGTAACAGCAGGCGAAGCAGCACGCTCTGACGACGATGCCGATGCTGTAAAGGATGAAATTTCCATTTTTTTGTGCTGTTCTAATCCATTTTTACGCACAGAAGAAGAAGACTTTGTCAGACGCACGCAGTCTAACATAGGTAAACGTAACTGCTGTATTGCACCCGTTTGCATGCAAAACAAACCAAACTGCGCGCTATTGACGTCATCATCGTTCGATACATCGAGAGCTACAAATGATAAAATCGGTTGCGACACGCTGAATTGAGATATCCAGTTAAATTTGTTCTCATTTTCATTCACGGAAAGAGCGTAAATTACGTTTCTTTTGGAATCTGCAAACACAAAACATTGTTTATTCTTATAGCCGACTTTCGCAAATTGCCAAGAGTTGCAATAAGATGACTCTGAATCATTAGGGATAGTAAAACGTTGAGTGATATCTAAAGTCCCCTTGCTTTTATTGTACGAGTGACAGCAAATTTCAATTCCCGCACCTTGACCACTTGGTTTTCCCGCGAATGAAGTCAACGTAGTTTCATTCATCCATCTTGCGCAGAGCGTATTCGATCCAATATTTTGATTACCGCCAATTGCTACTCTAGTAAAACCTCTATGCGGTTCTAATTCGTAAACAGTTATATGGTTTTTCGTCGTCGCTACAACTTGCGTGCGATTAATGACATCGATTGAAGTGATTGGCATTTCCATATCTACTCTTTCCTCGAAAGGAATTGGCGACTGTGACCCAGAGTCTTCTGTTAAATCTACTGAAGACTTAAACAACGCGTTTCCAAACGCGACTAAGAACTCAGCCTTTGTTACGTTTTGCTCGTCTCTAGAAATCCATCGAAATCTTGGGACAATTAACGATTGATCATCATCTTTATCCACCGAGTTCACTCCTATGACTTCAGCATTAGTATCCACTTCTTGAGAAAAGTCCAACTTTAATAATAAAACTTCCGAAATTGTTTCCGAACTTTCGTCTTCGTATAACTTGCGAATGAATAACGTCCCATCATCGCTCAACGTCGCTAGAATATTATCAAAACCATCTTTATTTCCCTCTCCTTCTGATTTATTGTTATTGTTTAATGATAATGGTGGTAAGAATTCCATCGAAGCAATTTGCGTCTCGTTCCCTCTTAATAAAGATCTCGACTGTGTGTGTTGTGACAAACATCTGACTAAACCGTTCCTTATGCCGTAACAACAGAACGATTCATTCGAAGCTATTTTCATGGCGTTCGATTCTTGATATTCAGTAGCGTAAACTGTTATCGGTGATGCTTCTAATTGTTGATTCGAGTTTGATAATTTCTGCGAATCGAATATTATCTGTTTCTCGTAATCTACATCTTCGTCAATCCTGATTTCCGATCCACTCATGTTATTTTTTCGAACGACTTGTTCGAGATAATCTCTGTCGATATCATCATCATCATCTGAATCGATTGCATTATTATTATTATTATTGTTATTATTATTACTAACTTGTTGTTGTTGTTGTTGTGCAAATGGTTTCGATGATGTATTCATAGTACTTAATAATACGTCTTCCTCCTTCTTCTTCTTATTGAAAAGTCCCATTATTATTACTTCGCGTATTTATTGGTGCTGGTGATGTCTGGTTTTTGTGAGGAAATTTGTCATTTTTGTCTCACACGTTTTGCGTCGAGTGTATGATGTTACGTTTTCTTATTACAATGTATAATGTATATGTATGTATATGCTTGTGTGCACAACCTTCTTCTTCTTCTTCTTTTTCTTCGTCTATTTTTCTGTTCTATATTCTACGTTCTAATATGGTACATTCTTTGAGCGATAATCAATCAATCGATCAATCTGATTCCGTTCGAGCAGAATTATATTATTCAATCAATCTAAATCCCACATCTCTTTTAAGAGTTCGTAGACATAAAACGAAACCGCTGCGGATGGGAAGATCTTCACGTAATTCGGGACTAATCCACGATATAGAGCCATGAATCCTTCGGCTTTGGCGATAGTCACGATGCCATGAACGACATTTTTGTATTGAGTCACTTTCAACGCAGCGCTTGCCGTCGATGAAGCAACGGCTTTCATGCCTTGCACTTGCATGCGTCTTTGAACAAGCTCGATTGGGTATACGACAGTTTGCGCAGTCGCTCCAGCGAGAGCGCCAAAGCATAACGTCGGTAATGGGTTTGACGTTTGCGAAAGAGTCGCTTCATCTTCTTTAAGGATGTGGATGCGAAACTTTTTATATTGCTGCTTGCAATAGTCGTACACGAAAAAGTTAACCGCGCCATAGGGAGCGACGCGAATCATGTTTGCCCCTAAACCTTTCCATAGAGCTTTCGGCCCCTCGTTTTTGATCAATTCAGTCCAAGCGACTTCTAATCGAACGCCAGTTCCAGAAACTCTCGAGCGAAGCGTATCTATTGGATGCGTTAAAGCGGTGCCACACATTGATGCTACGGAACCGCCAAACATGCGTTCGCCACCACTTAAATCCTTTCTATCTTCCTCTCCTTTTTTTGAAGATTTCAAGCGTTTCGCTTTGAACGAGTCGTATACAAAAAACTCAACCGCTTTCGTGGGCGCAATTCTTAACACGTTTAATGAGTTTCCCCTAAAAAGCGCGGGAGCGCCTTCCGTGCGAATAATTCTTTTTAACGAACCAAGAACGCCACCGTCGGCGGCAATTTTTGAAGAATCTAACATGTATTCAATCTTCACCCTTTCCAACGGAGCGACGAACGTTCTAGAGACGCCGCCTGAGATTGCACCGACGAGTAAATGTAACGAAACCGCCTTTGCTTGAGCTTTTCGTTTTTCCTTCTCAGATGCACCTTTACGAACGGTAACATATGAGTTGTGTAAATCAGTCATCGATCGTCCCCAAACCTCTACGACGTCTCCGACTTCCCCAGCCGTTGATAAAAGCAAAAAATCCCTAAACTCTGCAAAGTCAATCGCTTTCCCCATCGAAACGAAGCCTCCTTTACCGTCGTCGCTGCTTAACGATGACGAGAATAAGCCTTTCCCTTTACTAAACGCACCTTCGCCTCTTTTTATTCGTTCAACCATCGAATCCACTTCTTCGTTCGTCGAACGCCACTTACCGACGGAGAACAACACTCTTTTCAATTGCCAGGGCGTTAAATAGCCGAGATCTTGTTTATCGAATTCTCTAAAAGTTTTCAACAACTCTTTTTCGCGCTTAATAGCGTAGATTTGAAACTGTTTAAATGTTAACGTCGGGCATTCACTGTACTCTTTCACTCGTTTATTTGTTATTACGTTCATGAACGATAGAACGGATTCTTGCGTCGCTGGGAATTTTAGTTTAATCAACGCTTGGCGAATATCTTCGCCGGTGATTTCTATTTTGTTCGAGGATAAGTCGTTAAATCTTCTCTGTAAAGCCTTGAAACCATACGATTCCTCGTCAGGTAATAATACCAAAGTTTGCAACTCCTTTTCTTCTTCTTCTTCTTCTGCTTTGTTATTTTCGTCTTTCTCTGTTTCGACTGCGGTAGAGATATTCGCAATTGTACTTTTTGCGATATCTTTTTTCTTACTCTGATTATTATTGTTCGTTGTTATAGAAGCAGTCAAAATTGCGCGCATCGGTCTTTGTCGTCGTTGTTTCGGTTTTTGTCGTTCATTCTCACTCGTCTTTGTATTATTATTATTATTATTGTTATTGTTATTATTATTACTTGATGTCGCGAGGAAAAAATTCTTCTTAACGGCTTTCCGATTCAATAATGTGAAGCCCTTTTTAATAGTCTCCCTGACATGAGAAGAAGAAGAAGAAAAAGAAGAGCAGGAGCAGGAGGAGGAGGAAGAACTATTACTAGTACTCGATGACATTATTACTATTATTACTGTATCGTTATATTATTACTTTAATTAATAGTATAGCGATATGGATATTTTTCTCACGCAGGAAGCAAGCGCGATATAAAAAATTTGGTTTACCATCAGCAGCACAGCTTCCACAGCAGCAGAAGCAGCTCTTTTTCACTGCCCTATGTATGAATCATGGTCCCCTTATTTATCATCAGAGCTAACCTCCTGCAGCAGGAAGCAGAATTTCGGGAAGAGAGGAAGATAAAGTACAGCAGCACTAACTTCGTCATATCGTAAAAGCTCTTCCTCTATTATATACGAAGATATATATATAAAGCAATTATTTTAAAGTAAATAACACAAAAAAGAACTGAAAGAGTATTCTATAATCAAAATGTCATTCGCTCAACGAGTTTCATCCTTCGCATCGACGACGACTTGTCAGGCTACGAAAATTACGAGACGGAAATCGAATTTTTCGCAACGAAAATCATCTATTACTACGACGACGCGCGCCGTCGTCGTTGAACCGGTTGCAAAAGAAAACGGAGCGGCATATGATGATTTATCATCTATGTTGGGTGATTATTTAGTTGATTATAAGGTACGTAATTCGCACTTATTTATCTTTTCGCGCGCACCTTGAGATTGAATTCGCGCGTCGTCACTCGAAAACCTCAAAAGAACAGAGAGACGACGACGAGCACTTTGTACAAAATCAAACAAAGGAAGGAAATATGTGTAAATAATGTACTGACCACACACATATTATCTTCTTCTTCTTCTTCTTCTTATAATAATAATAAAATAAACAACAATAATAGATTGGCGACAAGATTATGGGTAAAGTTTCGGCTTTGAACACGAAAGGTGCATTAGTCGATATTGGCGGTAAAGCCCCGGCGTTATGCCCGACGATCGAATGCTCGTTATCCGCAATCAGAAACGCGGCTGCAGTGTTTGATGAAGGACAAGAGTATGAATTTGAAATTTTGAAAGGTGATGATGGTGAAGGATCAATGACATTGTCTGTGCGCAAAATCCAAATAGAAGCGGCATGGGAGAGATGCAGACAAGCGCAAAGAGATGACTTGGCATTATCTGGCGAAGTGTTATCCGTGAACAGAGGCGGTATTTTAGTCGAAGTTGAAAACTTGAGAGGCTTCATTCCACAGTCACACCTCGGTCCTCGTTTAGGATTGGGTGACAGAGAAGAGTTGGTTGGACAAACGTTACCGGTGAAGTTTATCGAAGTCGATGAAGAGAAGAACCGCTTAGTTGCCTCGCATAGATTGGCAACAGATTTAGTTTCTGGCGAAGGTTTAGATGTTGGAGACGTCGTCAGCGGCATCGTCCAAGCAGTGAAGCCGTACGGCGCGTTCGTCGATGTTGGTGGTCAAAGTGGTTTGTTGCACATCTCTCAAATTTCGCACGAAAGAATTGTCGCGGTCGAAAACGTCTTGTCTCCTGGAGACGAGTTGAAGGTTTTGATCTTATCCAAGGACAAAGAAAAAGGACGCTTGTCTCTGTCCACGAAAAAATTGGAGCCAAACCATGGCGATATGTTAAGAAACCCGAGTTTAGTTTATGAAAAGGCGGAGGAGATGGGGAAATTATTCAGAGAGCGAGTTGCAGCTGCTGAAGCCGCTGCCGAAGGCGGTAACGTATCCGAAGAACTCAAAATGTCCATGGATGCTTAAGAAAAAACTAGACAACGAACGACCTATATAAAACAAAACAACCCGAAACCTGATTTGATACTGTACTGTACTTTTTTTTTATATTTATTTTAATATATAAAATAAATATACATATACACACACTCTATTATTATACCACATTACTATTCTATGTCAAGCAGCGCGCGCGCATATTCTCCTCTTCCTCTTTTTTTCTACAAAGGGGAGAATCGTTCTAATTCAATCACGCCTGGGTCGTCTGCGCCGCATACTTCTATCCTCGTTTCAATTCTTTCTCGTAAAGCCTCTGGATTTTCAACGCGATAAATGTTTGGATGCACAAATCCAATTCTTCTTCTGTTTCCAATCTCTTCTGGGTGCGAAACTAACCATCCGCTCCGTTTATCGAGTCCAAACTTTTTATGTTCGAACTTTTGTTCATCAGCCGTGGTATAATATTGCGACGGTGAAAGAGTCACGCTCACATCCATCCATCCTTGAACTTTGAAATCGATCGCGATTTTTGCTCTCGATGCTTCATCCGTCGCGTGATCTTTTCTCAAATCGTTCGTAGGATCAATGCCTACGCCCGGTGAAAATCGAGTGATATCTGAAAACTCCTTCTCGAGCCATTTTTGCAGCGCTGGAGCATCCGTGACGACGTACATGAAATTAAACTCTGGAATCATAATCTTCGATGTATCTCGCAAATATTCTGGAAACCAATAACGCGATAATTTATCGTATTCCTCCTCTGGAGTGATATCTTTATCCAAACGGTTTTTTATGAATTCCACAGCCTCCGACGGTTTTAAGATTTCGCGCTCTTTTTCTTTATTTCTAAATTTATATTTATACGATCGTAAGCGTATGTGCCACTGCTGCAATTCAACAGATGAACACGTTTCGTTAAAAAACGTATCGTCTATACATTTTGAAGTCAACGTTATGTTGTCGTGAAAACAGTTTTTATCTTCCGCGTAGCCCGTTCGCACTCTTATACCAATCAATCTTCGAGCAAACGCAACGTCAGAGCGCATCAAGTGCTTCCACGCAGTAAGTTGCATTTTTGGCCTGAGCATTAAATTCATCGCACACGGTAAGCAATGATCATACGCTTCTTTTGGAGAATATGAGCGCACGTGACGGCTACTAATTTTGTTTTCATCATCTTTGATGTAAAAATTACCAAACTTTTTTGCATACATCCAATTAAATCTTTTCTCTGCCGAGTCCAACAAAGCTTCTCTAAACGAGTTGGAGAAAAGTAGGTTTGGCCTATTTCCCGTATTAACATCTCCGCGCATTTCTGCATCTCCGCGCAGTTCTAATGGAATTCCTCCACCCGATCCTCTGGATGAATCCCAAAGTATAATCTCTTTTTTCTTAAAAGCGTGAATGATACATTTGTTACACGCGGAGCATCCAAACGCTTCTCTAGAGTTATACGGACACTCATAACGCAGCTCTTCCTCAGTAAAACATGCCTTTTTTAGAAATTCATCGTACGTGCATCGTGCGTTTCCAGTATTATGATAACAAGTGCCGATATCATTCTCCTCATCTGGTCCAAATTGACATTGCGTATATTTGTTCGCGTCGTTCGATTTCCATAGATTAAACCTCGATAACTCTTTGTCGTATTTATCGTACGCTTCGCTGCTCGTTTCTTCGTTTAAGTTTGGTATGTCTGGGAAATAAAACTCTTGTAACTCCTCAGTCCATTTGAAGCTTATCCCTCCCTTTGAGCCGTCTCCTAAATAGCCTTCGAAATAATCCATGAAATCCCATCCGCTTTTTGCGTTGTCGAAGAAAACGACTCTGCCAGAAGTTAAACCAAACAATAACCATTTCGCGGCGACGTTCGCCATATGGCCAAAGCCTAAGTTTTTCCAATCATTTCTGACTATGATTATTGGGTGACGATGATATCGTTCTTTCTTTTGAACCTCCAAATGTCTTTTCATATAAGCGAACCACGCCGGGAGAAAGTCTCTACATCCAACGAACGCTGAATCATCTTCATTAAATCTTTTATGTTTATCTCTCTGTTTATTACTATTATTATTATTATTATTATTATTATCGTGTGAGCATCCACATTTTAGTAATATCATATTCATGAAATCGGTCTCCCTGGGCGAGCGATGGAGAAGTGCGTAAGGTCCAGTCTTAGCTTCTGGTTCCCACAAATCTCTCAACACTGATGATGTGTTCTCGTTAGTTTTGGTATCGAAACTCGAGTGCGATTGACAGCTCGAGCGTTCGATTGCTTTCATTTTTTCCGGTAACAGAGCGTTGACGAATGTAACGGCACCACCATTTTCTGTTCGTTGTCGTTGATTCGTAGTGTTAGTAAAAAAGTTCAAGTCCGTCCTCGTCCTCGTCGTGGTCGTCGTGAGTAACAAGATGACGATGAGGATTTTGTGGTGACTTCTATGAATCAAAGACGACGATGACGATAAAGATAAAGATGATATACTCTTCTTCCTTGACATCGTTTATATAGCACACTGACGGTACTATTGTTTTGATCAGTACGTCATCGCGCACGCAATTATTGTGTGTTCCTTTCAATAACGCTCTCTCGTAAATGCTACTGATGATGTAAATAATGCCGTTGTCGGTTGTTTTGCAGGAGAAGAAGGAACAATAGACTTACTACCGTATATATATAATATTTTATTAATTAATTAAGCTTAAGCCATACGTAACATAATAAAAAGAAAAAGAAGAAGAAGAAGAAGATGGGATCGACCACTGAGAATAACAATAAAAGGTTCAAGTACGTCTTCATCCCTTGTAACGATCAACGCTCGATAGAAGAACTCGAACTCGAAATCTTCAACGAAGCAGAAGAGCTCGAATGTTTCCTGAACGCGTTAAAGGAACACTTCGTGAGAACTGAACGAGAGTGCACGGAAGATCGAACGATTACTGAAGAAAAGAAACAAGAGAAATTGAAAGAACAGTTAGAGAAGCAATCGAATGGGAATAAGATCGATGAAGAGATGTTAAAAGTGGCCAGTAAAATGCAAATGGTACAACCAGTGGCCTTATTACCAGGTGGAACGAAAAATGGGTTCATCCACGTGAACATGTACGTGGACGATAAAGGGATATCGAAAGGGTTGAAGATTAATAAAAGGGCGTCAGATTTCACGAATTTACTGCACGTGCCCAATCATGTCTATGGCGATGCGTTCATTGCGAGAATATTCGACGATGAAAGGAGCGATTTTAAACGCATAGATTTCACTTTACAGGAGTTACAATCGGACGCCGAGTGGGTCATCGAAGCTAAACGGTTGAACTTGGAAAGAAGGCAGAATTTAGGAAACGCTAAAGAGACTATTGCAAAAATGGGTGGGAATTTAAATACAGAAAATGGAATTGCTTCGTTTAATGACGAAGGCGACGACGATGACGAGTTTTTAAGAAACATGAGTAAACAGAAACAAACCGAAGAAGAGTTGAACTTGGAAACCGTAGTCGAAGGAACTTCTAATTCTTATCCATACACTTGGATGCAAGACGAAGATGAAGTTGTCCTAATCGCAAACGTGCCTGGAGATACGGATAAGAGTAAGATTTCGCTGACATTTTCTGGGCAAAGTAAAATGAACTTAAGTTGCTTTGCGGTCGAACCGAGCGTAATCGTCGATTGTTCCGGTAACGAAAACGATTTGTTTCAAGAGATTATTCCGAGCGATTCGTCGTGGAGTTTAGTGAAACAAAAAGATGGGTCGAAGAACTTGGAAGTGACTTTGGTCAAAGCGAAATCGGATTTGAGATGGTTATGTTTCACCAGAATGCGAAGCGGCAACGAAGAAAAGAAGAAGAAGTAAATAGAGCAGGTAGATTTTTTATGGTGTTATTAGTCACCGCACTAATAATAATACTATTACTAAAGAGGGTGGAGAATTATTGCTCATTCACGGAACTCATCATTACATTGGTTCTTTTAACCAAAACCGCTGCAGCGGTTTCGGAACCAACCGCTAAAGCGGTTGGACTCGCTGGCTCCACGAACCGTCAAAATGGTTAGAGTTTTTAGAAGTAGAGAAAGCACTCACAAGTATCTTACTGTAGTAGCACTAATTAGCTTTTTTAGTAGCGTGATA
>Ga0115004_10000801_pt1 | contig 24830 bp, 20 predicted proteins | sample ArcticOcean_MG_C_10_FD_88737 | JGI IMG/M metagenome (GOLD analysis project Ga0115004, IMG submission 88737) | Marine microbial communities from western Arctic Ocean - ArcticOcean_MG_CB11_90 | ecosystem: Environmental > Aquatic > Marine > Oceanic | place: Arctic Ocean: Canada Basin | collected... | reverse complement strand
TTCCTTTTATTCACGTTGAAGGAGTTAGCGCTCGAGAAGTTCGTCATCAAAAAATTGATCTTTCTAAATTTTCTGCTATTATTTTAACAAGTAGAAATGCTGTTGACCATTTTTTTAGAGTTGCTGAAGAAATGAGGTTTCCAATTCCCAACGCACTTAAGTATTTTTGTTTATCTGAAGCAGTTGCATTTTATCTTCAAAAATATGTTGTTTACAGAAAAAGGAAGATTTATGTTGGAGAAAGAACTTTCGAAGATTTATCATCCCAAATTGCTAAATACAATGAGGAGAGTTATTTAATCCCTAGTTCAAATGTTTTGTCTCCATCCATCCCTAAAAAACTAGATGAACTTGGAGTTAAATGGGTTCAGGGAACATTCTATAATACGGTCATTAGTGATCTTTCGAATTTAAAAAATGTTTCTTATGATGTTCTTGTTTTTTTCAGTCCCTCTGGAATAGATTCATTGATGTCTAATTTTCCTGATTTCAAACAAAATGGAACTAGAATTGCCGCTTATGGTCTTACAACAGAAAAAGCAGCAAAAAAAGCAGGTTTAAGAATTGATATTTCTGCTCCTTCACCTAAAGTTTCCTCCATGTCAAAAGCTTTAGATATTTATATTGAAAAGGCAAATAAAAAATAAAACTATTCTCTCAATTTACTTTTAAAGTTTTTAATAAATTTATCAAAGTCTTCCTGAGATTTTATTAATTTGTAACCATCTTTTTTAAAAAGTTCAAGATAAATTTCTAATTGCTGAGGTACTAAATATCCTTTAACTGGGGTTATCAGATTCATTTGATCATCAAAAAAAAGTGTAGTAGGATATGCATTTATACCTAAAAACTGTGCAAACTGATGCGAAGAGTTTCTAGAATTGGATTTACTTTTATCATATCTGATATTTTCAAATTTTCTTCCCTTAAAATTTATAATTTCATTTCCTTCTGCATTAAATTTTACCGCATAATAATACTTGTTAATATATTCTGAAATAAATTTATTTTGGAAAGTGTTTTTATCCATTAATTTGCATGGCCCACACCAATTAGTGTAAGCATCCAATATTAAGTTTTTAGGAATGGTTTTTTGAGCCTCCATAGCTTTCTCCAAACTCATCCAATTAATTTCCTGTGAGTAATTTCCAAAAAAACTAATAATAAAAATTACAGAAAAAAAGCTTTGCTTTAAAAACATTCCAATACTTTAAAAAATTTATTCTGCATTATGAGTCAACCTTTTTAAAGGTTTTAATATTAATATAACCAGAACTCCAAAAATTGAACAAAAAATAGTTATTCCTGTAAAGGTTTGAAAATCGCCTGCTTCGCTAGCGTTTTCTCCAATTAATCCTGCTACTTTATTACCTAATCCGGTAGCGGCAAAATAAGCCCCCATCATAAAAGCTCCCCAACGAGCTGGAGATAATTTTGTTATGAATGAAAGAGCGACTGGAGATGCACATAATTCTCCGATTGTGTGAAAAAGATATGCTAAAACTAACCAATACATAGCAGATTTTTTAGTTATTTCTCCGGTTGAGTCGTAAACCACCTCACTAGAAGCCATTGACATGAAAAAGAAACCAAACCCCATGATAATAACACCAAGTGCCATTTTAAAAAGAGAGGAATATTCGTACCCTCTTTTTTTCCACCATATCCAAAAAGATCCAACTGACGTGGCAAAAATTAAAATAAAAATTGCATTAACTGATTGAAACCAACTAGCAGGAACCATAAAGCTTCCCAAAGATAAATCAGTTTTTTGTGAAGCATAAAGATTCATTAATCCACCTGCCTGTTCAAAAGCTCCCCAAAAAACTATAACAATTAAAAAAGCCAAATAAGTGACTAAAATTCTATCTTTTTCTACTTTATTTCCATCATTATACACTACTATTCCAAACCCTACAGCAAAAGCAACTGCTATTATCAAAAATCCATAATTCCAATCTCCACTATATCCAACATACAAACCAAGAAGTGCAGTCAAAGAAAATCCTAACAGAGAATTAGACTTTTTGAAAATTTGTAAAAATAAATTTTCAGATTTCCCTTCATTTGAAGATTCTAATTCTATTAAATTACCAACATGACTTAAATACTTTTGACCTTTCCAATAACCAATTTGTCCAATAGCCATTCCAATACCGGCAAGACCAAATCCGTAATGCCAATTATAAACTTCTCCAATATACCCTACTACTATTGCAGAAACAGCAGCTCCAATATTAATTCCCATATAAAAAATATAAAAACCCATATCTCTGTGATCTGAATCTTCTTTATTATATAAACCTCCTACCATCGTAGAAATATTACCTTTTAAACAACCTACTCCCAAAACAATAAAAGTTAATCCAGTATAAAATGCCCACAATGCCTCAACCGCCAAAATTCCATGACCAAAACAAAGTAGAAGACCGCCAACCATAACAGATTTTCTTTGGCCTAAAAACCTATCTGCCAAAATTCCACCTGGAATAGTAGCTAAATAAACAAACATAGTATACCATCCGTACAATGCTATTGCTGAACTTTCACTCCAACCCATTCCTGGGTTTTCACCTGATGTTTCAGAGACTAAATACAATACTAAAATTGCTCTCATTCCGTAGTAACTAAACCTTTCCCATATCTCTGTAAAAAAGAGAACAAATAAACCAGCAGGATGTCCGAAAATTGATTTTTGATGAATTTCAGTGTTAGTGTTCATATTTATGAATTAATAATTAATAATTTTTTTTCCGTGATAATGTTTTGATTTAATTTTATTATGGAGTTCATTAAAATTTTCAAAAGTAATTCCGCCGGCACAAATAATTTCAAAACTATCAGGTGCTAAATCTAGCATTTTTTTTAGAGTTTCTATAGAATCTTTTGCAAATTGCTGACCACCAGATGTTAACACTCCATTAATTTTTTTGTTTTTAATCAATAATGATAAAGAATCTATTACCGAATTAGTAGAATCAATTGCTTTATGGATTATAACATTTAAAGGTTTTGCGAACTTAGTCAACAAATCTATTTGCTCTATATTTAGATGTGAATTCTTGTTTAGACAACCCAAAACAACTCCATCAACACCTAATTCTTTACAAAATATAATAGATTTCAACATTAGTCTAATTTCCCCCTCAGAGTAAATAAACGAAGGGTGCTTTGGCCTTATCATTACTCTAATTGGAATATTTAATTTAGAAAAAACTTTACTTATTAGTTTTTTTGATGGTGTCAATCCATCTAAATCTAATCTAGAACATAATTCAATTCTATTCGCACCATTTTTCTCGGCATTAATTGCGTCCTCAAGCGAATCAACACACACTTCTTTTAAGATTTGCATTCAGAAATATACCTAAAAGTGATGTCTTTTGAAAGTCTCCATAGCAGAATAGTCTGACATACCTAGGTCATGGAAGGTTTTAGCAATTGCTCTGTTTCTATCCTCAGTTCTAACCCAAAACTCTCTGTTGTCATCTCCTTGAAACATAACATTATCTTTTTGAGTTTGATGATAGAAAATAGCTTTTCTTTTTCTTAAAACTTGATTTGGACTCATAGGAACTGACATATCTATTTCATGAACTTCCCACTCGTGCCAAGCTCCTCTGTATAACCAAACCCAACAATCTTTCATGAAACTTTTTTCCTTTATTAATTCTAAAACATTAAAAAAAATGTCTAAACAAACTTTATGAGTCCCATGTGGATCAGCAAGATCCCCAGCAGCATAAATCTGATGAGGTTTAATACTGGAAATTATATCAGTAATTATTTTTTGATCAGCACTTGCAGGGGGCATTTTTTTAACAGTACCTGTTTCGTAAAATGGTAGCTTTAAAAAATGAACGTTAGCATCTGGAATTCCTACAAATCTTGTTGCAGCCAATGACTCTTTTTCTCTTATTAATGATGCTATTTTTCTAATCTCTTTATTAGCTAATATTTCATTATTCCCTTTAAGAATACTAATTAAATCTTTTGAACTTTTATTAGAATCTAAATTAATTTCTGAACAAACCTCAAGATATTTTAATACATCTGAATTATTTACAGCAATATTTCCAGATGTTTGATATGCAACATGAACCTCATGACCTTGATTGACTAGTCTAGAGAAAGTTCCTCCCATCGAAATTACATCGTCGTCCGGATGAGGACTAAAAATAAGTATTCTTTTTTTAGATGGCTGAGCCCTTTCTGGTCTATAACTATCGTCTGCATTTGGTTTGCCACCTGGCCATCCAGTTATAGTTCTATCTATCTTATTAAAAACCTCTATATTGATATCATAAGGAGATTGATAAATTAATAATTCTGATAAATTATTTTCATTATAATCTGACTCGGTTAAGTTTAGGATAGATTTTTTTGTTTTTTGACAAAGCCAAACTAACGCTTTAGCCTTAAGCTCTTTCGTCCAATTACAAGAACCTACTTTCCATGGTGTTTTGATTCTTGTCAAATCAGAAGCTGAAGTATTATCTAAAACAAATGTTACATTTTTATGTTTTTGTAAAAAGCTTGCTGGAAGATTAGAATCAACTTCACCTTCAATAGCATCTTTAATTACTTTTGATTTGTTTTGACCCCAAGCTAAAAGAACTATTCTTTTTGATTTTCTAATGGTATTAATACCCATTGTAATTGCTGTTGTTGGAACATTTTCTATTCCATAAAAAGCTTTTCTAGCATCATTTCTGGTAATATAGTTTAAGTGTACGATTCGAGTTAATGAATTATAATTTGATCCAGGTTCATTAAATCCAATATGTCCCGTTCTTCCAATACCTAAAAGCTGAAAATCAATTCCTCCAAGACTTGCGATGATTTTATCATATTTCTTACAATGATTGTTTACTTCATCTATTTCTAAATTCCCGTCTGGAATATAAATATTTTCTGAATTAATATCCACATGAGAAAATAAGTGGACATTCATAAAATGATGATAACTCTGAGAATCTGAGCTATTCATCGGAAAATACTCATCCAAATTGAAAGAAATTACATTTGAAAAACTAAGCCCATCTTCTTTGTGCATCCTTACAAGCTCTTGATAAACTGAAATTGGAGAAGAACCAGTAGCCAAACCCAATACACAAGACTTTTTTTCTTTTTGTTTTTTTTTAATTAAAATTGCTATTTCATTTGCAACCATTTTAGAAGCTTCTTTTGATTCATCAAAAATCACACTATGTATTTTTTCAAATCTAGTTTGCTCTAAAGTTCCAGGCGATTTATAATCTATTATCATTTTAGCTTTTTTAATTTATCCCAATTATATTTAAGAAATAATGCAAATGAAATCCCAATTATTAAAAAGGATATTCCACTATTTAAGTCTCCGTAAATAAAATGTCCTGTTGAAAATAAAAAAGAATAAATAGCAAAACTCCCTAACAACATACATATAATTCCTAAAGGAACAGACCACTTATTATCAGTCTTATCATTAAACGAAATATTATTCTTTAAAGCTTCTTCTTTTATTTTTTTCCAACCTGGCCCACCTGGATTCGTTTTTTTACAAAAATTAATTAAATCTTCAAAAGAATCTGGCTTTGTTAAAAAAGTAACTATTATCCAAATAAGTGTGGTGAATAATACAACCGCTGGGAATTTATAATACGAAGGGTAAAATCCTAAATCAGAGAATAATATTTCACCAAGAGAGGTGAAGTTTAAAAGAATGGAGATAAATCCAGAAACAAACATAGCTGAAATTTCACTCCAAGCGTTGATTCTCCACCAAAACCATCTCAAGATAAAAATCAATCCAGTACCTGCTCCAAACATTAGAATAACATCAAACAATTGAAGAGCATTTGTTAACAATAATGCAAAAACTGCACTTAGACAAAATAAAGTTACAGTTGAAATTCTACCAACATTAACAAGCTGTTTTTCAGTGGCATTTTTATTTACTTGTTGTTTATAAAAATCATTAACGATATACGAAGAACCCCAATTAAGATGTGTAGATATAGTTGACATATATGCTGCTACAAGCGATGCCACAACCAAACCTAATAATCCGGATGGAAGCATAGTCATCATAGCGGGATAAGCTAGGTCGTGTCCAAGTTTATCTTCAGAAACATTAGGAAAGGCTTCTTGAATGCTCGCTAGATCTGGAAACACTATTAATGAAGCTAATGCTACAATTATCCATGGCCATGGTCTAAGAGCATAATGCATTACGTTAAAGAAAAATGTAGCACCAATTGCGTGATTTTCATTCTTAGCAGCTAGCATTCGCTGAGCAATGTATCCTCCACCTCCAGGTTCCGCTCCAGGATACCAAGAACTCCACCATTGAACGGCAAGAGGAACTATTAATAATGGAACATAAATATTAGGATCATCAAGACTTGGAGTCATAGATAATATTTCAGGTGGAGTTTTAGCAATTAAATTTGCCATTCCACCAACTTCAGGAAGATTGACTAAATAATAAGCTGCACCTATGGAACCAGCCATTGCAGCAAAAAACAATATAAAATCTGTGTACACAACTCCTCTAAAACCTCCAACAGTACTAAATACAACAGTGATGGATCCAGCATATAAAATTGTTTCCATTGGTGAAAGACCTAACATTATCTCACCAATTTTAATTGCAGCGAGAGTTACTCCTGACATTGCCATAACATTAAAAATAACTCCTAAGTATATAGCTCTAAATCCTCTTAAAAACTTACCTCCCCAACCACTGTATCTTAATTCGTAAAACTCCATATCAGTGGCTACATTAGATCTTCTCCACAACTTGGCGTAAACAAAAACTGTCAACAAACCTGTTAAAAGAAATGCCCACCAAACCCAGTTACCAGCAACGCCTTTTGTTCTGACTATATCGGTAACTAAATTTGGTGTGTCGGTAGAGAAAGTTGTGGCTACCATTGAAATACCTAATAACCACCATGGCATATTGCGGCCAGAAAGAAAATATTCTGAAGAACTTGAGGATGATTTTTTGGAAACTAAAAATCCTATAATTAAAGTTATTGAAAAAAAACTTGCTATGATGCTGTAGTCTAATGTAGATAATTCAATCATGGTAACATTAATTTACAAAATTAAACTGTCAACTTACAAATTTAATAAATAAATAGCTCAAGCATGTTATAATGTAGATGAAGAACTTCAAGAAAGATATTTATGTAACCCAATTATATCATTTTTAGAAGTTAAGTCTAGAACGTCATCATTCATGAGTAGAGCTTTAATATTTTTTTTATTGTCCACAATCATTTTTTTTAAAACATCAGGTATTTCTTTCTCATTTCTTGTATTGTTAACTCTACAATTCTTGAAAAAAGTATAACATATTTCTCCATCAAATTTAAAAAGATTCATACTCACTCTAATCTTTCCTAATGAGTCTTTAGATTTATTAACCATTTGTTTGTCAGGCTTTTCTATTATATCAATCAAAAAATTCTTGTTATCGATTTTAGCAATTGCAAAAGAAGAAATTCTTTCCTTAGAAAATTTCAAACCCTGTTTATCATAAGCAATAAAAGCATTTTTGGATAAAGTAGATTTGATTTCTTTTAATGAATTAACAGAATATAAATTATCTCCATTACAAACACAAAAAGATTGATATTTTAGGATAGGGAATTGTTCCATTGTTTGAAATACCGCATCTGCAGTACCCAAAGGTTTTTTGCGATTAATAGGCAAGTACTGTACAGAAAAATAAATATTACAATTATTTAAATCCATTTTCAAAATATCATTGAAATTATTTCTAAAAAAAGATGCATCTTCAGAAGAAACGATGTAAATGTTTTTAAAACCAGAATTAATTATATTTAAAATTAAATAGCTAATAAAAGGTTTTGATTCACGACCAAACTCAATCAAAACTTTACTTTTTGAGTTAGCGGACTCAATTTGTTCTTTTGATAATTCGTTCTCAAAACTGGGCTGTTTCATTCTAGAGGATGCCCCGGCCGCCATAATAATAATAGAATCTGTCATCATTAATTTATTAAAATATATAAATTATTCTAATGAAGGTATTATGAAACTCTTTATGTAAGGAGTAGTGTGAGCTTCTTTTAGATAGTTTTCCAATTCAATAACTATTTTTGGAAAATTCTGAGAGACATCATTTAGTTCTTTAAGATCATTAGAAAGATCATATAGTTCAAGATTAGATTTTCCTTTAAAAAGATTCGTTTTTAAACCTTTCCACTTTCCCATTCTAATTGCTTGTAATCCTCCACTTGCTGGGTACTCCCAATACAAATATTTATGTTTTTTTTGTTTCTCCCCTTTTAGTTCAGGATAAAAACTAATACCATCTGTTTGAATTGGCGACTCTATACTAGCCACATCAAGAGCTGTTTCAAAAAAATCATAAAATGCAGAAATATGATTAGAGGAGGTTCCAGGTTCAATTTCATTTGGCCAACTTGCAATCATGGGAACCCTTATTCCTCCCTCATTCACACTTCCTTTCATCGTATTTCTTGAATTAACAAAAATTCCTGTACTGTTAAAAAATTCAGAATCCACCTGTGGAACATGAGAAGGTCCATTGTCACTAGTAAAAATTATAAGAGTGTTTTCATACTGTCCAATTTCCTTAAGCTTGGCAATAATTTCTCCAACTTGCTCATCTAAATAAGAAATCATAGCAGCATAAGTAGCCCTTGGTGTCCTGTTGGGGTAATATGATCTTCCAACATAAGGTTCCTCATCACCAAACTTTTCATTGTAATATTTAACCCAATCCTCGGGGGCTTGTAAAGGTAAATGTGGAAGAGGCGAAGCATAATAAAGAAAAAATGCATTCTTTTTATTTTGCTCAATAAAACTCAGAGCCTCATTGTGCATTAAAGTAGGAGCATAATCGCTTTGATTATATTTCTTATAGGATTCTTGATTATAAGGGTCTTTATCACCAAGAGTTTCATTCTTATTAACAATGTAATTATTTAGAATATGTCTGTTTTCATTTCTCCATAAGTGAGTTGGGTATAGGGTGTGTGCTTGTCTTTGACAATTATAACCATAGAAAAAATCAAAGCCTTTTTTATTTGGAACACTACTAGTCAAAGGAGCTCCTAATCCCCATTTCCCAACCATTCCTGTTTTATAACCATTATCTTTCAAAACTTTAGCAACTGTTAAAATAGAATCCAACAATGGTCTTTGACCTTCTAAATTTGGATCATCAAACATCGCTTGAAAACTCCATACATCACCCCTTTCACTCCATTCACCATTTGCTCTAATATGAGTATTTCCCTGATGCATTCCTGTCATTAGCACACTCCTTGCTGGGGCACAAACTGGAGCACCAGAATAATGATTAGTAAAAAGCATTCCTGTTTTAGATAGATTATCGATATTAGGTGTTTCAATATGTTTTTGTCCAAAAACTCCGAGCTCACCATAACCTAAATCATCAGCTAAAATGTAAACTATATTGGGTTTTACTTTTTTATTTTGTTCGCAACCAAAAAGAACTAAGGCAATAAAAAAAACAAGGAAATAATTTAATAAAATTTTCATTTTTATTTTTTGATAGTAGTAAATGTCGTGAAAAATTATAAAAGGACATGTTTATTAATTAAATTTTACAATTGCTATCTTTACACAGTTAAAAAAGAAAATTTGAAAAATAAAGTGGAAGGTTTCTCTAAATTATCCAAACTAGAAAAAATAAATTGGATTAATAAGACTTATTTTCATAACAACTATAATTCATATAATTTTCTTAAACAATACTGGACTAGTGACAAAGAATTACAGAAAATTCATGATGAGTTTTCTGAAAATACGATCTCAAATTTTCTTTTACCACTAGGCATAGCTCCTAATTTTTTAATTGATGGTGAGGACTATACAATTCCTATGGCAATCGAGGAAAGTTCAGTGGTTGCAGCTGCCTGTAAGGCAGCAAAATTTTGGAGGAAAAGAGGTGGCTTTAAAACAAAAATAATCAACTTCAAAAAATCGGGACAAGTACATTTTATATTCAATGGTAAAGTAGAAAAATTAAATATTTTTTTTTTAAAAATAAAAAAACTACTAATTAAAGATTGTCAAAAAATTAGTCATAATATGACTAACAGAGGAGGTGGAATTTTGGATATAGAAATATTAGATAAAACCAATGATATAGAAAATTATTTTCAGCTAAATGCCTTTTTTGACACTGTAGATTCTATGGGTGCTAACTTTATTAATTCTTGCTTAGAACAATTTGCTAAAACAATTAAAAGAGAAGCTTTAGAATTTGAAAATTTTTCTGTAAGTGAAAAGAACATTGAGATTATAATGAGTATTCTTTCCAATTATGTTCCAGAATGCTTAGTAAGAGCTGAGGTAAGCTGTCCTATTGAAGATTTAGATGTAGAATCTGAGTTAAACCCTAATCAATTTGCTGAAAAATTTAAACAAGCAATCGAAATTGCAAAAACTCAAAAAGAAAGAGCGGTAACTCATAACAAAGGTATTATGAATGGAATAGATTCTGTTATTATTGCAACTGGAAATGATTTTAGAGCAATTGAAGCAGGTGTACATGCTTATGCATCTAAAAAAGGATATTATACCAGTCTATCTGATGTAAGTATTGAAAACGGAGTATTTAAATTTTGGACTGAATTACCAATTTCACTTGGAACTGTTGGGGGAATAACAAGTATTCATCCTCTAGTAAAATGGTCTCTGAGATTACTTAAAAATCCAACAGGAAAAGATTTAATGAAAATTGTAGCTGTAGCAGGACTTGCCCAAAATTTTGGGGCTCTATCTTCCTTAATCTCATCTGGAATTCAAAAAGGACATATGAAAATGCATTTAATTAATATTTTAAATACATTAAAATCAAGTGAAGATGAAAAAAATAAATTAATTCATTATTTTAAATCGAACGTAGTTTCTTTTAGTTCTGTTGAAAAAGAACTGTTAAATATTAGGAACAATGAATTATAAAACCAATAGTTATGGAAAAATATTAATTACATCAGAGTATGCAGTTCTACAAGGAGCTTTAGCACTGGCTATTCCAACTAAATTCAAACAGTCACTATCTTACATAAAAAACAACTCAAACTCATTAATTTGGAAAAGTTATAATTCAGAAAATAAAGTATGGTTTGATTGCGAATTTCTTTTGCCAAATCTTAAATTAATTCAAAATAGTGATAACAAAATAGGAGAAGATCTTCTCTCTATTTTATTTTCTGCAAAAAAATTAAATCCTTATTTTTTAAATATAGACTTTGGTGGAGTTGTAAGTACTGAACTTGATTTTCCAAATAACTGGGGACTAGGAAGTTCTTCTACCTTAATTAATAATATTGCTAATTGGGCTAATATTAATCCTTTTGAATTACTATGGACTAATTTTAATGGAAGCGGTTATGATATAGCTTGCGCAAATAGTGATTCGCCTATTTTATATAAACTTGAAAACAATAAACCTATTGTTGATAAGGTATCTTTTGGCCCAACATATTCAAATAATTTATTTTTTATTCATTTAAATAAAAAACAAAATACAAATGACGAAATAAAAAAATTTAATAGTAAAAAATTATCTCAAAAACTTATTTTTAAATTTTCTGATTTAACTAGAAAGTTTCTAAATTCTAAAAACATTATAGATTTTCAGATTTGTATAAAAGAACACGAATCAATTCTTTCAAAAGAACTTAACACAGTTTCTATTAAAAAAAAATTATTTGATGATTATAAGGGAGAAATTAAAAGTTTAGGTGCTTGGGGAGGAGATTTTATCCTAGCAGCTGGTCCTATTGACTCTCCCTCATATTTTCAGAAAAAAGGATTTAAAACAATTATTCCTTTCAAAAAAATGTTTTAAAAAATTAAGTTTGGCACGATTAATGTAAAGTGTATTATATAATATTTTTGGTTAGTTGTTGTTAAAAATACCCCTGTGTTCCAAAACCAGGGGTATTTTGTTTTTAATTACTTACATCCACTACTGTTCTAAATCCAGCATGCATGGAACTTGAATCTGGAGTGCTTTTCATTCTCATGGAATTTCTATACCCACTACAATAAGAATCATTACATAAAAAACTTCCTCCTCTCATCACTTTTTTAGGACTGTAAGGTTCGTTAGGGTCATAACTAGATTTTGGACCTTTAGGATTAATAGCTGTTTTTTCTGAACTCATTTTATAATATTCTGAGTGATACCAATCAGAGCACCATTCCCAAACATTTCCTGCAAGGTCATAGAATCCGTATGCGTTAGGTTGAAAAGATTTTACGGGTGCAGTATAATAATATTGATCATTTGTATTATTATTAGATGGGAACTTTCCTTCCCAGGTATTTGCTTTTGATTTTCCTTCGTAAATTAATTCATTTCCCCAACTATATATGTTATTCTTTAATCCCCCTCTGGAGGCATATTCAAATTCTGCTTCTGTAGGAAGTCTTTTACCAGCCCACTTGCAATAGGCCAAAGCATCATCCCAACTAATATGAATAACTGGATGATTACCTTTTCCATTAATATTACTGTCTTTTCCTAGTGGATTTCTCCAACTGGCATTTTTTTCGAGTTTCCACCATTGTGTAAAATCATTCATGTTTTCGGTTTCGATTTCATAAAAAATCAATGAAGCTGGTGCCATCAAACTATCATGAGGCTTCGGAGTTCCTGGCGGAAGAATCTTTTTAATTTCGTTCCAATCAATTACTTTTTCTGCTGTGGTGACAAATCCTGTTTCCTCAACAAATTCATTGAATTGGTCATTTGTAACTTCTGTTTCGTCCATCCAAAATGAATTGACTACTACTTTATGTTTTGGAAATTCATCTTGCATTGCTTGATTATTATCTCCTCCCATTTCAAATTCACCTCCTTCAACGAATATCATTCCTTCAGTGTTTTCATTTAAAATAAACTCTGTCACTTTTAAGTCCTCAGGGTTATTTTTGGAAAAGACCATAGATGGCATACAATTATGTGAGCTATTCACTTTAGGTTTTTTGTTTATAAAATCACATGATAAAAAACACGTGAAAAAAACTATTGTAATTAATCTATATTTCATTTTAATTATTTTTAATATCTAAAAATAGTTGATTTGTATTGAAAATTTAAGGCATTAGTCTTTTTTTAGTAAGTCAAATGATTTAAAAAACATAGATTGGTTATAATATTAAAATAATAATTACATATTTTTAACATTATAATTTTATTTAAAAAATGAATAAAAAACTTGCAGAAAAATATTGGAAAGAAAACATAAAATATCTTATCATTCTTTTGTCTATTTGGTTTACAGTTTCTTTTGGATTTGGAATTCTTTTGATAGAGGAATTAAATCAATTTAAAATTGGTGGGTTTAAATTAGGCTTTTGGTTTGCTCAACAAGGCTCCATTTACGTATTTGTAATATTGATATTTATTTATATCATTTTAATGAACAGATTAGATAAAAAATATAATTTAAAATAATCATTTATGACTCTTCAACTTTGGATATGGCTAATGATTGGATTAACTTTTTCCCTTTATATTGGAATTGCTATTTGGTCTAAAGCAGGCTCAACTAAAGAATTTTATGTAGCCGGTTCTGGTGTTTCGCCCTTAGCAAACGGAATGGCTACAGCCGCAGATTGGATGTCAGCAGCATCATTTATTTCAATGGCTGGTTTAATTTCCTTTATTGGTTACGATGGATCAGTTTACTTGATGGGTTGGACCGGAGGATATGTTTTACTTGCCCTTCTATTAGCACCTTATTTGAGAAAATTCGGAAAATTCACTGTTCCTGATTTTATAGGTGACAGATATTATTCAGACACTGCTAGAGTTGTAGCTGTATTTTGTGCATTAATTATCTCGTTTACCTACGTTGCTGGCCAAATGAGGGGAGTTGGACTGGTTTTTTCAAGATACTTAGAGGTCGATATAAACACAGGTGTTGTTATTGGAATGGCTATTGTTTTATTTTATGCTGTTTTAGGTGGAATGAAAGGAATAACTTACACTCAAGTCGCTCAATATTGCGTATTGATTTTTGCTTTTATGGTTCCAGCTATTTTTATTTCTATACAAATGACTGGAAACCCTATCCCACAATTAGGGTTTGGATCTCAAGGATCAGACGGAATTTATCTTTTAGACAAATTGGACGGTCTTAGTAGAGATTTAGGTTTTCATGAGTATACGACAGGGGAAAAATCAAAGCTTGATGTATTTTTTATTACTGCTGCTTTAATGGTAGGAACGGCAGGACTTCCTCATGTTATTGTCAGGTTTTTCACTGTTAAAAAAGTAAGTGATGCAAGAAAGTCTGCTGGGTGGGCTCTACTATTCATAGCAATTTTATATACTACTGCCCCTGCAATTGCAGTTTTTGCTAGAACAAATCTAATCGAAACAGTAAGTGAGAAAAAATATGACGATATGCCTGTTTGGTTTGAAAACTGGGAAAAAACTGGTCTTTTAACTTTTACTGATAAAAATAAAGACGGAGTTATTCAATATGTTGCAGATCCACAAATAAACGAATTAACTATTGATAGAGATATAATGGTAATGGCTAACCCTGAAATTGCTGAGCTACCAAACTGGGTAATAGCGTTACTCGCAGCGGGTGCTTTAGCGGCAGCCTTGTCAACTGCAGCTGGACTTTTACTTGTCATATCCTCCTCAATATCCCATGATCTAATCAAAAAAATTATAAAACCCGATGTTAGTGAAAAAGGAGAACTAATTGCGGCTAGAGTTTCTGCCTTTTTTGCCGTTTTGTTAGCTGGTTATTTTGGAATTAATCCCCCTGGATTTGTAGCGGCAGTAGTAGCTCTAGCGTTTGGTCTTGCGGCAGCTTCTTTTTTTCCAGCTATAGTAATGGGTATTTTTTATAAAAGAATGAATAAAGAAGGTGCGATTTCAGGGATGGTAACCGGACTACTATTAATGCTTTTTTATATGACAAAATTTAAGTTTGGTTGGTTTGGAGGAGGAACTGAAGCAGATTGGTGGTTTGGAATATCTCCAGAGGGCTTTGGAACATTTGCTATGTTAGTTAATTTTGTTGTCTCTTTATCTGTTTGTCATTTAAATGCAAAACCACCTCAAGAAATACAGGAATTAGTAGAAAATATTAGAATTCCAACAATTGAAAATTAATGAAAAGCCTAAAATTAATTCTTTTCTTTTTTATCCTTAGTAATTCAAATGCCCAAGATCTTGCCCAATATGAAAAAGAAGTCTTTGTATTTGAAAAAGAAACGCTGAATTACAGAATTTTAAAACCTTTAAATTATAACCCAAATAATCAATATCCTGTTCATTTGTTTTTACACGGAGCTGGTGAGAGAGGAAATGATAATGTTTCTCAATTAGTACATGGAGGAAAACTTTTTTTAAAAAAAGAGAATAGAGAACAATATAACTCATGGGTCATATTTCCACAAGCTCCTAAAAACGATTGGTGGGGATACAAGGATCCGTATAAGTTTGATTATAACGTAAAAGAATCTAAAGCTATGGGTTTAGTTATAAAGTTAATGGACGATTTTATTGAAAGAAAAGATGTTAATTCTAATAAAGTCTATGTAAGTGGACTGTCCATGGGAGGTATGGGAACTTTTGTGATTTTAAATTTGAGACCTGAAATGTTTGCAGCTGCAACTCCAATTTGTGGAGATGGAGATCCTAACTTAGTAGGTAACTATTCAAAAAAAGTTCCTGTTTGGATTTTTCACGGATCTGATGATATTACTGTTAGTCCAAAAAAATCTTTAAAAATGGCTAAAGCTATAATCGAAAACGGAGGAAGTCCAAAAATTACTTTCTATGAAAATACTGATCATGTGGGAGGCTGGGAAAATGCTTTTGCAGAAAAAAATTTTTTAAAATGGATTCACTCTAAAACTAAAAAATAAAAAAATGAATTTAAAAAAAATAATTACTATCATACTAATAATTTTTGCGATGTCAAATAATTCAAATGCTCAAGAAGTCGATATCCAAGGAGGAGGAACGCTAACCGATTGGGCTCACTTAAAAAAATATGAACAAAGTAACTCTAAACTTAAAAATATAAACGACCCGAATCGAGTTGTTTTTATGGGAAATTCAATAACAGAGGGGTGGTCTAATTTTGATGAAGATTTTTTTATAAATAATCCATTTATAAATAGAGGAATTAGTGGACAAACCACTCCACAAATGTTAATTAGATTTAGACCAGATGTGGTCAATTTAAATCCTAAAGCTGTTGTAATTTTAGCTGGAATAAATGATATAGCTGAAAATACTGGACCTGTAACTTTAGAAAATATAGCAGAAAACATCATCTCAATGGCTGAAATTGCTAAAGCAAATGGTATTAAAGTATTAATTTGTACAACTCTTCCAGCAATTGATTTCCCTTGGTCACCTGGAATGGAACCTGGTCCAAAAGTAATTAAATTAAACTCTATTTTAAAAGTCTATTGTGATTCAAATGGCATTACCTATGTAGATTATTTTTCAGCAATGTCTGATGAAAAAGGAGGGTTAAAAGTTCCTGAGTATACAACAGCCGATGATTTAGTACATCCTAATTTAGCTGGTTATAAAGTGATGGAGAAAATCATTCTTAAAGCACTAAAATAATTTCATTAACTTTAGATTAATGAAAAAAGATATTCGCAATAATCTTTTCTATTTTCTAATACCATTAATTGGGATTTTAGTCTTTAAGTACTTTTCAACAAAACCTTCTGTTGATCAAATTTTAGTTAATTATAATACAATCCCAAACAAAGGTTTCAAAGAAACTAACACCACGTTTCAAGCAGTTAATTTCAATTTCGACGTTAAACCAATATTGTCTGATAAATGCTACACTTGTCACGGCCCTGATGATAAAGCAAGAAAAGCTAATTTAAGACTAGACGTTCAAGAAGGTTTTTATTCAGCACTTGAAGACAATCCAAATCATTTTGTAATTAATCAGAACAATCCCAATGAAAGTGAGATTTTAAAAAGAATTGATAGTGAAAATTTACAATATTTAATGCCTCCACCCGAATCTAATTTAAAATTATCAGAAAGAGAAAAACAAATTTTAAAAAAGTGGGTTCTACAGGGTGGAAAATGGGAGCCTCATTGGGCGTATACCAAACCACAATTACCAGAAATTCCAGAAGTAAATATTGAAAATTGGACATCTAATGAAATAGATTTTTTTGTAGCCAACAAATTAGAATCTAAAGGGATGTCTCCGTCAAAAATTGAAGAAAAAGAAATATTAATTAGAAGAGCTTATTTTGATATAACTGGCCTTCCACCTTCTTTAAATGATATTGATAAATTTGTTTCTGACACTAGTGAAGACGCTTATGAGCATGTTATTGACAATTTATTAGAATCTAAATCTTACGGAGAAAGAATGACTGCAATTTGGATGGATTTATCTAGATACGGAGATAGTCATGGCTATCAAGATGATCAAGAACGAATCATGTGGCCATGGAGAGATTGGGTAATTCACGCTTATAATTCAAATATGCCATATGACAAGTTTATTACATGGCAAATGGCAGGAGATATGCTTCCAAACGCTACAAAAGAACAAATTTTAGCTTCTGGCTTCAACAGAAATCATAAAATTACTCAAGAAGGTGGTGTTGTGCCTGAGGAATATAGAGTTGAATACGTTGCAGATCGAACGGTTACTTCTGCAAAAATCATGATGGGATTAACAGTCGAATGTGCAAGATGTCATACTCACAAATATGATCCAATTTCTCACGATGAATTTTTTAGTTTTTATAGTTTTTTTAATAACGTTGATGAGGATGGTTTAATTGTTTATGGTGACACAGCACCAAAACCAAACTTAACTATTAGCGCAAAAGATATTAAAAAGGATTTACCTTTTGTAAACCTACCAGATAGTATCAATAACGTCACACTTATGGTAATGAAAGAAACTGAAAACTTAAGAAACACTTATGTTTTAAACAGAGGAAGTTATGACTCTCCAACTAGACTCGTTAAACCTAGCACTCCGGAAGTTGTATTAAAATTTGATGAGCAAAAATATTCATCCGATAGAGTAGGATTATCAAAATGGTTTTTTGACAAAGACAATCCTCTGACATCAAGAGTTACAGTCAATAGATTATGGCAACAATTTTTTGGAATTGGTATAGTAGCAACACCTGATGACTTTGGAAGTCAAGGGAATAAACCATTTAATCCTGAATTATTAGATTGGTTAGCCTATACATTTCAAAATAAAGACAACTGGGATACTAAAAAGTTTATTAAAAGAATAGTAATGTCCTCTACTTACAAACAGTCTAGTAAAGTTAAGAAAGAAAACCGTTTAAAGGATTCTGACAATACATACCTAGCTAATTATCCAAGGCAAAAACTTTCAGCTGAAATGATTAGAGATAATGCTCTCGCTTCAAGCGGAATGCTTGTTGAAAAAATTGGTGGTCCTAGTGTTAAACCAATGCAACCACCAAACCTATGGAATGAAGTTACAGGCGGTGGTGGTGGAAGTTTAGCATTCTATGTTCCGGATACAGGAGACAACTTATTTAGAAGAAGTTTATATACTTTTTGGAAAAGAACAGTTCCTCCTCCCTCTATGATGATATTTGATGCTCCAACTAGAGATTTTTGTGTACCAGTAAGACAAAAAACCAGTACTCCATTACAATCTTTAGCATTAATGAATGATCCCCAGTATCAACTTGCTGCAGAAAATTTATCAGAATCAATTTTCAAAGAAAAAATCTCAATTGACGAAAAAATTTTAAAACTTTATAGAACTGTTACTGGAAGAACACCAATTGAAATTGAATTAATTAAGTTAAAAGAATTTTTTAACGAAATTAAAAAATTGAATGATATTGAAGACCAAAAAGCTTTCAATTCTTTAACAGTATTAGTTTATAACTTAGATGAAACCACCCAAAAAAGTTAAAAATGGAAGAAATACATAAACACTTTCTAAACAACAACAGAAGAAACTTTTTAAAAAAAGCTGGTTTAGGTATTGGTGGTTTAGCACTAGGCTCTATGTTAAATCCATTTGGAACAGGCAATGATACTGATCCTTTTTCATCATTAAAAAATGATTTAAACCTTCCTCATTTTGCCCCAAAAGCAAAAAGAATTATTTATTTATTTCAAAGTGGAGGGCCATCGCAGTTAGACCTATTTGACTATAAACCAAAATTAAATCAATTTAGGGGAAGTGATTTACCAAAATCTGTCAGAGATGGTCAAAGATTAACAGGAATGACCTCAGGTCAAAATAATTTTCCATTGGTTGGAAGTAATTATAATTTTAAACAATACGGAGAATCTAGAGCGTGGGTTAGTGAATTAATGCCCTACGTTGGTAAAATTGCTGATGAGTTATGTTTTGTGAAATCTATGCATACAGAAGCAATAAATCATGATCCTGCGATAACTTTTTTTCAGACTGGATCACAACAACCAGGTAGACCTAGTATGGGTTCGTGGATGAGCTATGGTTTAGGTAGTCTAAATAATAATATGCCATCATTTGTGGTTCTTCTTTCTAATGGTACAGGAAGACCTAAAGGTCAGCCTCTTTATTCTAGACTTTGGGGAAACGGGTTCCTAAGTTCTCTACACCAAGGGGTTCAATTTAGGGCAGCTAAGGATCCTGTTTTATATTTAAAAAATCCAGATGGTGTGACTGCTCAAGAAAGAAGAAAAATGCTAGATTATTTAGCAGAACTAAATCACCAACAGGAAGCTTCATTTGGGGATCCAGAAATTAGTAGTAGAATAGCTCAATATGAAATGGCTTATAGAATGCAGACTTCTGTCCCTGAAACAATGGATATTTCTGATGAGCCTGACCATATTCTTCAAATGTATGGGCCTAATGCTCAGAAGCCAGGAACCTATGCTGCGAATTGTATTCAGGCTAGAAGATTAATTGAGAAAGATGTAAGATTTGTTCAGCTTTATCATATGGGATGGGATCAACATGAAAACCTACCTAACCAAATCAAGGGACAATCAAGTGATGTTGATCAACCGACAGCTGCACTTATTATGGATCTAAAACAGAGAGGATTACTTGAAGATACACTCGTAGTATGGGGAGGAGAGTTTGGTAGAACTAACTATTGCCAGGGTACTTTATCAGATACTAATTATGGTAGAGACCACCACCCAAGATCATTTACAATTTTTATGGCAGGAGCAGGTATTAAGCCAGGATTTAGCTATGGAGAGACTGATGATTTAGGATATAATATAGTTAAAAATCCTGTTCATGTTCATGATTTACAAGCAACAATATTAAATCAATTTGGAGTTGATCATACAAAAATGGTATACAAACATCAAGGAAGAAGATTCAGATTAACTGATGTTTCAGGAAATGTAATTAAAGACTTACTTGCCTAATTATTTTAAATGTTGTTTGAAAAATTTCCAGATTTCATTACTGGCACTTATATCTTTATTTCCCCATGAACCAGGCCAATCGTGACCTCCACCTGTAACTGTGTAAAGCCAAACTTCATTATTATTAAGACCTTCTTTTCTTTTAGTTAGAGAAACTGTTGATTTATCAGAAGAATCAATATCTGGAAAATCTATTTTTTCAGTTTTTGTAGTAGAATTGAATTCTGCCCAAAAATCCATGACTTTTAAAATATGTGGAGCCCCTCCCCATCCATATGCAGTTGACATGGTTCCATCCCATGGAACTGTTGTGTCATTAGTTCCAGAAATCTGTAAAGCAGGTATTTTAAAAGCTGGGGCACAATTTTCCCAATCCTTTCGACTCATTGTTCCAGTAATTGATGCAATAGCTTTGAATACATCTGACTTTTCACAGCCTAATGTATAGCTCATAAAACCTCCATTTGACATACCACTAGTAAAGGTATTCTCTAGATTAATTTTATAATTAAATTGTATTTTCTTTGCTAATTGTGTTAAAAAATCAATATCATTTATTGAACTCATTTCTAAATTAGCATTCCAATGAGTTTGACCGGTGGCTAAAGTTGATCCCTGAGGATAGCAAACCATAAAACCATTTTGATCAGCTAAAGTATTCATCTGAGAATAGCTCATAATAGTCATTGCTGAACTACCAAAACCATGCAATACAAATACTAAAGGAGAATTTTCAATAAAATTTTTGGGCTTATGTAAAATATAGGTTCTAGTTAACCCGTCATGCTCAAAAGTAAATTGTTTTGTAGTCCAATCATTATCAATAATACTCTCAGCACTAGTATCATCTTTTTCACAACTAATAAATAAGAAAACGCTAAAAAGTAAAATTAAATACTTGCTCATATCAATTAATCTTATATCGTCCAGGAACCGGTATAGGATATCTTCCGTTCTGATCGGGTGAAACAGGTGGAGCTGAATTCCAATCAAGGTTTTCAGGTACCAAAAAATCTGTTGAATTCATAGCTTGTTCCCATGTTATTTCTTTACCAGTATATGTAGCCATTCTTCCCATAATTGATGTCAAAGTAGATTTGGCTCCATATTCAGTATTATTTATCACTTCTCCCCCTCTTATTGAAGCAAATAATTTATCATGTTCAATTTGATAAGGGCTTTTATCCCCTTTGGAATTATATTTAAATACAGAATTACCATTGTAATCCATTACTTGAGCAATGTTCTTATTAGTTGAAATCACAGCTTTAGTTCCCTGAAAAGTTTCACTTACTTTACGGTAAGTTCCAGGCTGATGCCTACATTGACTCGATATAACCGCTCCACTTGGATAATTAAATTCCACGTAATGATGATCAAAAATTTGACCATGATCTATTCCATTTCTGACTTCTCTTCCTCCCATACCACTTGCTGACTTAGGATACTCTCCAATAAACCAATTAGCGACATCAAGGTTATGAACATGTTGTTCCACAATGTGATCACCACAAAGCCAATTAAAATAATACCAATTTCTCATCTGATACTCAATTTCTGATTGACCAGGTTCTCTTTTTCTTACCCAAACTCCAGCTCCGTTCCAATAAACTTGACCAGATACTATTTTACCAACATCACCTTTTTTCACTTTATCAAACAATGATAAATAGCTGTTTTGATAGCGTCTTTGAAGACCAACTACGACATTTAATTTTTTTTGTTCAGCCAATTTTCCCGATTTCAAAACCCTTCTTATTCCATTTGGGTCAGTTGCAACCGGTTTTTCCATAAATACATGTTTATCATTCTCAATAGCATACTCAAAATGTAAAGGTCTAAATCCTGGTGGTGTTGCAAGTATCACAACATCTGCTAAATCTATTGCTTTTTTATAGGATTCAAAACCATGAAATCTATTTTTTTCTTTAACACTAATTTTTATTTCACCATCTAATTCGTCTTTAATACTTTTTAGACTATTTTCAACCCTGTCCAAAAAAGCATCTGCCATAGCTACTAATTCAACATCTTTGTCTGCTCTAAGTGCTTGAACTACTGCGCCAGTTCCTCTACCGCCACAGCCAACAACTGCTAGTTTAAGTTTTTTATCAATTGTATTATTAGCCATAGCCTCTAGTGAAAATGGAACTGTGAGTAAAGCTCCAGTACTAATTGTTGTGTTTTTCACAAATGATCTTCTATTTAATTTTTCTTCTTTCATATATATTATATTAAAAAATTGTCTGTTTTTTTATAAGCATCGATAAGAGCTTTTTCACCTTTTTTATTTGGAATAGAATTCCCATGTTCCATTCCTAAAATTCCATTAAATCCTTTGTTATGAATATACTTAAAAATATTTTTATAATTTATCTCTCCTGTTGTTGGTTCATTTCTTCCTGGATTATCACCAATTTGAAAATAAGCAATTTCATCCCAACAAGCCTCAATATTTGGAATCAAATTTCCCTCTTCAATTTGTTGATGATAAATGTCAAATAAAATTTTACATGAGTTAGAGTCTACCGATTTACATATTTCATAAGCCTGTGGACTTTTTGAAAGAAATAAACCTGGATGATTTTTAAAATTAAGAGGCTCTAAAACCATAGTAATTCCATGCGGCTCTAAAATATCACACGCAAACTTTAATGATTCTATAACATTGGAAGTTTGATACCCTATGTTTAATTTTAAATCTAAGTGACCAGGAACAACTGTGATCCATTTGGCATTAACTCTTTTAGCTACATCAACAGATTCTTTAATTTCATTTAAAAATTCATTTCTCATTTTCTTATTCCCACTAGCTAAATTTGGTTCTTTCCAGTATATAGTGTGAGCAACAAAAACACCCATTTTCATATTATTTTTCAACATAAATGAGGCCATTTTTTTTTGAGTCCCCAACTCTCTTTTTCTCATGTTGTTATCCTCAAATGCAGTAAAACCTTGATCTATCATAAACTGTAATTGATCTATCGGATTATCTCCAGCATGATTTTTAAACATTCCAAGATGGGGAGCATATTGTAAATTAAAATTATGTTTACTTTTTAACTCATTGTAATTAGAAAAATTTGAATTAACAGATAGTAAGCCAGCAGATACTAAGGATGAATTTCTTATAAAATTTCTTCTTTTCATAATAATTATATTTTATTAAATTATTCCCAATAAGCTAGTTGTTCTTTAAATGAGGGTGTTTTTAATGGTCTTATTATTCTAAAACCTACAAACTGAGCATCTGTATGCCACCAGATACTTCTTGGTATTTGAGGGTCTTGTTTCTTCCACTTTTTAGAAGAAGCTTGTCTTGAAGCGCTTCTTAATTTAAAATTAGAATTCATCCAAGATCCTCCTCTCACAACTCTTGGGTATAACTTAGATGGTTTTTTATATGGGCTAAGTGTTATGGAATCTTTAAATTTTTGATAAGATCTTACATCATGACTATCTAAGGTCCATTCAGATACATTACCGTGCATATCGTATAATCCCCACGGGTTAGGTTTTTTTTTTCCAACTTTATGATAGGACTCGTTACTATTGTTTTTATACCACGCATAATCATCAAGCATATTTAAATCATCTCCAAAAGAAAAAGCAGTATTTGTTCCAGCCCTACAAGCATATTCCCATTCAGCTTCCGTTGGGAGTCTATAAAAATTTCCTGTCATTGCTGAAAGCCACTTACAAAATTTCTTAGCAGCAAGTTGAGTCATAGAAATGGCAGGGTATCCATCAGTACCCATTCCAAAACTCATTTCAACATAAGGTGTTGTTGCTCCAGAGACTCCATCAACATCAACATTCACTTCATTTAGAGAATTAAAGTTTGGTTGGTTTTTATCAATATCTCGACTCATAAAAAGATGATATAAATCCCAAGTCGTTTCATATTTAGCCATCCAAAAAGATTCCAATCGAACTAAATGTCTTGGGCCTTCATCAGCCATTCTATTCTTTTCACTATTTGGACTACCTATTAAAAAATCTCCTCCCACAATCGGAATCATATCCAAACTAAAATTGGTTCCAACTATTTTTTGTTCATAGTCTTCAAATAAATCATTTTGAGCAAATACAAAAAGTGGTAAAATTATTGATAGAAAATAAATGTTTTTCATCTTAATTAAATTAATGAAAAATTTAAGACTTAAGCTATTAAATAGTGCATATTTAGGGTGTATTGAATCAGAAATCTCTGTAGGGACTATCAAGATATTTGTTTGCTTCTTCTTCTTTAAACTTTGCTGAATTATTATCCCAATGAAGTGTTTTTCCAGGAAATCTTCCAGCAATTACGCCAAGCAAAATTGTTTCAGTTAAACGTGCGGAATACGAAAAAGGGGCGGTACAATTATCTTTTCCTAAACAAGCATCTACAAATTGATGA
>Ga0115004_10000797_pt1 | contig 24863 bp, 14 predicted proteins | sample ArcticOcean_MG_C_10_FD_88737 | JGI IMG/M metagenome (GOLD analysis project Ga0115004, IMG submission 88737) | Marine microbial communities from western Arctic Ocean - ArcticOcean_MG_CB11_90 | ecosystem: Environmental > Aquatic > Marine > Oceanic | place: Arctic Ocean: Canada Basin | collected... | reverse complement strand
GGTAAAATCTGCGGCCTCTAAATTGGCCTGGTTCAAATTGGCCTGACTGAGATTCGCTTCATTAAAATTGACTTGCGCGCCCTGTGCATGGCTAAACACGGCTCGTTCTAAATTGGCTTTTGAGAAATCGGCGCCATCCAGTTTGGCGCGTTCAAAATTAGCCTCACTCGCATCAAGCTGGCTCAGGTCGGTATTAATAAATGATGCATCATTACAACGGGCTTTAGTAAGGATTACCTGTGCTAGGTTGGCATCATTAAAGTTTGCTTTGCTGAGATCACTGTTTGAAAAATTGACTTTATTTAATATAGCGCCACTAAAGTCAGCGCCGATGAGTGACAGGCCCGATAAATTCATCGTGCTTAAATCCTCACCCGCGAGCGATTCGCCGCGTGCCACTTTTTCCTTTACAGTCTGCGGGGTTAAATCGATTAAACCTTCATCTATCGCCATTATTCTTTATCACCCAATAACATCGCGATATCCTCATCGCTCATGCCCTGTTCCTTCAGCATTTTCGCATTCTGCGCGTGGGCTTCTGCCAGTGCGGCCTCGCCCTGTGAGGAGTCAAGTCCGAGGCTGGTCATAATGCCTGCCATGATGACTGCCGGGTCGGCACCATTCATAATGTCATCCACCAGCGAGGGATCCTGCCCCGCCTGACGCATCGCTTCACGGGCCTGCTCCAGTGCTTTTTCTGTATCCTCATCATAGCCCTCGTCTGCCGACTCCGCAGCGACTTCCGCTTCAGGTTCAGGCTCTGCTTCCGGCGCAGCGGCCACTTCTTCCTCTTCTGGTACGAGTTCGGGTACCACCAGCACAGGAAAAACAATCGCGGCGAACTGTGCCTCATGTTCATCGAGCGAGGCCGATTCAGCTAACGATTCACTCGCCAGATAGACATGGCTGAGTTCGCGGAAATCATGCGATTTAATCTCCGCCACACCGCGCCACACCAATGACAGCGTTTCGCTATCCATGTCGACATATAGCGTGTCGAGGTTCATCTCGACTTCACGAAAATCTTCACCACCTTCGTGTTCCTGTAAAAAACAACGCGGCGTCAGCCCGGGTAACTGCGATCGGTATTCGCTAATGCTCGGGTGCAGGTTTTCCATAAACAGGGTTTCATCACCGGTCAGGTAGCCGCTGTACTGCATGTCTTCGGTCGCCGCATTGAAATAGGCCCAGTCGAAGTCTTCCGCAAACCAGGGCCAACGTTTTTCCATGTAATCACCACCATAGCTGCCCAGTTTAGAGGTACGCTGCGAGCTGATACGATTGATGGGGCCAAAACCAGCGGGTTCCTTATCACCCAAATTCGGGTCGACCACGTTGGGCCACCAGGTTAGGCCGTTTTCATCTTTATCTCGGCCCTTGCCAACCGCGTTTTTCTGATAACCGGCACCGCCATAAGTGTTTTCATGACTCAGCGGCATGCTGGTAAACGGCTCTGCTGATGAAGCCGAATCACCCAATAAACCCGGGCTTGCATAACGGGTACCATAAACCTTTAAGGTTTTTTGGGTTCCGGCCACGGCAAAACAGACCGAACATTTGGGCACCGGTATTGCCTCGGGGGTGTAACAGGTGCCTTTTAATAACAGGTCGGCATTTTCCTTGAAATAGGCGAAATCCGAATCGTAGGTCAACCCTTTATTGATATCGTCATCGATGTAGATATCACCCATCAGCATTTGCGTTTCGGCAGCTACCGCCGCAGCATCGGGAACCAGTTGAAAGGTAGCCTTCACGCACAGCGTCAATGAATCGGCCGGGTGGTCTTTTTTACCGGCAATCCACGCGATGTGGTAGTTGGTTTGGTTAACTATTTCCAATTTTTGTACCTTACAAATTTCAATATAATTCTATTTTCAATCTTAGTTATTTGCCTTAAAAACGATTATTGAAGAGGTTCTTAATAAACTGAAGTTTCCTAGAAATTTTTCAGCCCGCGTATAGAGAAGAAGTATTTTAAGCGGTTTGCCCTATTTACGGGCAAACCCTCCATTTTATTCAAATTGGACTGGTTATGCAATCGCACTCATTTGAGAAACTAGGAAACTTCAGTTAATAAATTATTATTCTTCAAATAGTTATATCTCAAACTAGAAACTACCCAACAAACTACTTTCTATTATCATATCGCGATTGCATATCTTTCCGCGCTTAATCTTCTTATTTCAGATTTTCCATTTTTTTTATTATCTCCTTGACCGTTGCGTTAGCCTTATAATCTGTTGGTGCTTTAGGTGACGGTCCACCACTAATTTTGCCACCGTTTAAACTGGTTACCTCTTTACCTACAACATTAGAAGCGTATACATCTTGTTTTATAAAAGCGTTGCCTTTCATTACATTAAGGTCGCCTCCATTTACAAACAATCCATCCTTATCTATGGAAACATTTTCCTCATCGATTGTTTTAAACTCGATAACGGGCGAGTTAAAAACGATTCCCGCATCCGATATGAGGATTGAGGACCTTCCTACGCATAAAAGAATTCCACCGTCCTTATCTTTTGCTCCACCTACCAGATCAATAAGAGCGGATTCTTTAGTATTAGCCGCTTTAATTTGAACCCATGCCTTTTCAGGTGTGTTAACCAGATTAATAAAAGAAGCGTTATCTTCATTATCATGTGCTGCTGTTGCACGTAAATTTACATGAACTTTTTCTTTGGCATGTTGCACTTGAAGTTTGGCATAAGGATCATGATGGGTCCCTATTTTGTTTGTTTTCGTTGGGATGTTACCACCCTTCCATAAATCCAGCTCGACTACCGGTGGAGTACTATCACTTTTGCTCCACGCATATGCAAGGGCTAGGGATGATAATACGGCACCTGCCCCATAAACTGATCCGGCATGTGCTTCGGCGGCTACCTCAAGACCAGTATAGTCGTCGGGGCTGCTGGATTTAGTTTCAGTTGCACTTTTACTATTCGCCATAGAACCTATAGTTGCAGAAGCCGCAGAGGATGCGACTGCTAAAACAGCAGCTATTTCCGGAACTTTAGTTTCCATTAGCCATTCAAGTTTGCCGGACTTATTACCATCTGCTGGGTCAACTTTGGCCCAGAATCGCTCATCAACATTAACATTCTGTTCTTTGCTCACAGATATAGCAGTGTCTTTTACAAATGACATGGTTGAACCAATGCCAAATGTAACATCAAGACTAAAATTTAAACTTGCCGTGACACCTACATTGGTCTTAAAAGTCAGACCAGTAGTTGACCAGCCGTAAACTCCAACTTTTGAATAAAAATTATTACTCATGTCATAAGAATAAGTTCTGGATATGTTGTAGGTGAATTTAGTCCCTTTTGTTACTGTAGATTTCTTTCCGCCTTGAGTTCCCGTAAGGTCACCCTTTACATCTAAATGATAGTTACCATCAGTATACATTCTTATGCCGTCTTTCTGGTCTGCCCCAGTGTCCTTATCACCTAAACGTAAATAAGATTTCTTATCTGTTAACGGTGGCGATGCCGTTAAATCCGCAACTTGGTATGGCACATCTAGAACAAATTTTATATTATCCGCTACTGCAGTAACTTCAGCAGCACCTGTTGTTGCATTTGCATCTACATGTGCAACTGCAGCTGTGTGTGTACTAGTTTCAAAATGACCATTACTGGCATTTTGCTGCTGAAGTTGCAATTCATGATTTTTAACATCTGTACCAAGTGAATTAGCTTGTGCGCTCGTACTTACTCGATAATCACTCTGATTTGTAGAGTTAAAATCATTACTTAAGCAAGGCTTTGTGGTCTGGACCTCGTTGCTTGGTTTAGAGGAATTATTTACCCGCTGGTTTTGCTGCTGCGCTGCCAACCCTTCTGAGCTCGACGTCGATGCATTGGCACCACCACCTGGCCCATCATGAAACCCCATGGTGATACCACTGCTGGTTTTGATCACATTGCTGTTTGCATTTTGAGTATTAGTAACGCTTGGCTTCAACGGGTTAGGCACGGCACCGGTAATAATCGGCCGATCAATATCGCCATCGATACAGGTCCAGATCACTTCGGTACCCTTGAGCAATGGGAAGCTCATACCCGTGCCACCACCATCATCACCGCCACCACCATAGGGTTGCGCCATACGAATTCGGCGTGACGCCAAACCAGGGGCTACGCCGCTAATATCGAACGGCATCTGTACCTTGTAGCGGCCCAGTTCATCGAGGTCGGCTCGCCCTAGATCTTGTTCGGAATCGATAACGCCATTCATGATGCCGAATAACCTTGGTTTTATGGCCAGGCGTTGTGGGCGGAATTGTAGCAAGGCCGGAATACAGTCAAATTGATTGCTATATTTTGTGTTGCCAATATTTCCCCAGCTTTCGATCTCCTGACTGCCTTGATGCTTTACTTTGGTTAGCATATAGCTCTGGTTATAGTCGCTCCGAAAATGCTGCGAGAGTGAATAAACATGCCCGCAGCTAAAGTCTGAGATATTACTTTCACCGGAATAGGTATTCTGGCGGCACTTAAATTCTTCTGCCCGGACGGTTGCCAGTGCTTCACCCTCTTCTGGCGATTTGAAATGGGCGCCGAATTCGGTCACAAACCCAATGCCACTTTCATCTATATCACCCATTGCTTGCATGGGCAGTGATGGCGAGCGGTAATTAAAGTCCTTCACCAGCACGCTGGAGGGTATTTGTTTCTGCATGCGGCTTAGCTTGTAGACCACACGATTATCATAGCGAACGCCTGAGGCTTCCGATTGAAACAGCGCCTCACTATTATCTGAAATGTGCTCTTCTGCGAAGGTATCCGTGATAACCAGTTTTTCGCAGTCATCGTTGTGCTCAAAGTAATAATATAGGCCTTCATGTTCCATCAAACGCGAAATGAAGTTTAAGTCGGTTTCCTTGTACTGCACGACATATTCACGCTCTTCATATTGGTGAATGGTAAACATTTCATAGTCATCATCGCTACCGAGCCCTGCTTCCGCAAGTGGATTGCTGCCTTTTTTATTTACATTTTTTAGCTCGCTCGAAACAATGTCGAGCACGGTTTGATCTTGAAATATCTGGTTTTGGGTACTCTGCGATAGCATCCAAAGGCGTGGTACCAGCAACGCACGATACTCATACAGCCCATTTTGCCATTCCCCACCCTGCTCGAACTCTGCCAACATACCGTGGATATTTCTTTGTTTACCTTTGGTAATAATTGACAAGCAGGCTGATCTTTCCAACATCAGGTCAAAATCGATATTAGGGTCACGCGAGACTAGTCGCAATTCGACATGGAAAAGCTGAGAGACTTCTTCTTCAGCATCAAACTGCAACACTTGAAAAGTATCTTCTGGTAAGGCATCTGACACGAATTGAAAGTTGATCATATTTTTAATCTACGAATTGGTGAATGCTTTATATGCCGACAATCCTGTGACATCTCACTATATTTCCATTGAATATAAAATAATAAAATCAACTAATATTTTCGTCTTTTTTCGACGTTTAAACTGAAATCAAATTACAAACAATTTCAAACAACGAATGCAGTAATTACGCTAAGCTATTTTAGTCAGTGTTTTATTCTGGTGTAACGTGGTAATGAGTCGCATGTAACTCTTTCACTAAATAATTAGATGATCTAGATTATATTTTAAATTATGGTCCATTAGTTCAGACGATGATATAGCCAAAAATCACTAGCTAATGTAGGTAATAAACTACACTTCATAAAGTTAATAAAGTTAATAAAGTTAATATGAATATAGACTAAAGATTTGGACTTTTGTAAATTGATTCCACATCATATTCCGTTTACTTGTCATAGCTTTTAGTCGCATTCTTAGCTGATTGCTCGATGTTGCTGAAGGAGTTCTTTTCACATTGCTCGTTATCGACAAGCCATTTTAAAAAAGTGATGAAGTTCACTATTTAGCCATTCACAGTTTTAGTTGTGGATATCTTATCCGTATCTAGGACTAAGACCAAAAGGCCCGAAATACTCAGATTTTTATAGGCTGGGTGTTTAGCCGTGTGAATTGGCAGCTTCAGCAATGTGTCACAATATTGTAACGCTTGCTCGTATCTACTTTGGAAACTTCAGCGTCACCTCGTATTTCAATCAGCTCAGCAAAGCCAGACTTAAAAGTGGCCACAGCGGCTAGGCCTAAAACCTTAGTCAATATTTGTTCATCTAAGAACCTAATGGTTTCAACGGACTGCTTACATGACGGTTTTGCTTGTGTGTGACACCTCACTAAAGGCACTATCTACCGTGTAATTCACGGCTGATAATGATTCACCACCTCTTAACAACTTAACGCTGTATTTATTAAGTGCCACTTGTCCACAGATTTATTCAAAGCAGACCTTTTGGAAGGCTAACGACTCAGTCTCGACTCCTTCAACACCATTCTTACCTAAGAACTGAACCGCTTCTCTTTGAACATCTCTGGAATTGCTAGAGGCAAGCATTTCAGTTTTGTCAGCCCGTCTAAAAGTGTGTCTAAAAAATAACTAGCCTCCGTGCACGACGCTTAACTTCTAATAATTCAAGTGTACAAAGAAAATAATGTAATTCACTGCGATTGAGTAAACACTCATATTTCTGAGGTAAAGTGTATTGTAGGTAATAGTCCGACTGACTGAACTGAATATAATCTGATCGTGACATCTCGTACCAAAAGTTCGTATCAATGTCTCTTTGAGGTTGTGTAAACGGTCTAAATCGTTATGGATAATTGCTGTAAAGCTATGATGGTGCCCAGAAGAGAACTCGAATCTCCACGACCTTACGGCCACTAGCACCTGAAGCTAGCGCGTCTACCAATTCCGCCATCTGGGCATGTGGAAAAATATACACCTCTAAAACGACATGTCAATTTTGTTGGTATTAATAAAGTACTTTGAATTGATCAGTCTGTTTCAAATGACTATTACTTTCTCCGTAAGGCTAACTAAACTATTGCAAAACATTTCGCAGTGCTATCAAATGATCATTCTTGTTCAATTGATAGCAATGCCATGACTGATAGCAATTTTCTACGTCGAGTATTGAGAGAATATAAAACTATAGCGATGGTTGGTTTATCTTCTAACTGGTCACGCCCTAGCAATTTTGTCGCTAAGTATTTATTAGACCGTGGTTTTACTGTCATACCAGTTAACCCAAAAAGTGAAGAAATTCTCGGGCAAAAATGTTATCCCAACTTAGAGTCAATTCCAGTTCCTGTCGATATCGTTGACTTATTTCAACGGTCTGATCGAGTTGAACCTTTTGTTGATTCAGCAATCCAGATCAAAGCTAAACTGGTGTGGATGCAATTAGGTGTTGTCAATGAAAAAGCCGCACAAAAAGCTCAAGATGCTGGCCTTGACGTGGTGATGAATCTCTGTCCAAAAATTGAATATGCGCGCCTTTTTGGAGGCCTCAATACGGTTGGTGTTAACACAGGCGTCATTTCCTCTAGACGGCCAAAGTTTGTTAACCGCTAATTCCGTCAAAAGTAAACAACCAGGAGCAGCCCAATGGCCGACCGAGATTATGGTATAGAAACGCTTTGCCTTCATGCAGGGCAAATCCCTGATGCAACAACGGGCTCGAGAGCGGTGCCTATCTATCAAACGGCCGCTTATGTCTTTGACGATACGGATCACGCCGCCAGCTTATTTAACTTACAAACCTTCGGAAATACCTACACGCGATTAACCAATCCAACCAATGCGGTTTTTGAAGAACGCATGGCTGCACTTGAAAATGGTCGTGCAGCTTTAGCCGTAAGTTCAGGTATGGCCGCTCAGAGTGTTGCCCTTTTGACCCTAATGGAACAGGGTGATGAGTTGGTGTCCGCTAAAAGTTTATATGGCGGAACCTTTTCACAGTTCGACGTGACCTTTCGTAAGTTTGGCATTAGCACTACTTTTGTTGATTCAGACGATCCTGAAAACTTCCGTCAAGCGATTACTTCAAAGACTAAGGCACTTTATGCAGAAATTATTGGCAATCCGCTTAATAATGTCATTGATATCGAAGCCGTTGGTGCTATCGCACGCGCGGCTGGCATTCCACTCGTTATTGACAATACTTTTGCTACACCTTACCTCTGCCGACCGCTTGATCATGGAGCTGACATCGTTGTTCATTCAGCGACTAAGTACATTGGTGGTCATGGCACTTCAATGGGTGGTGTGATTATTGAGTCTGGCAAGTTTGATTGGGCTAACGGTAATTTTCCCCACATGGTTGAACCCTCTGCGGGTTATCATGGCATTCGTTTTTATGAAACGTTTGGTGATTTTGCTTTCACAATGAAAGCCCGTTGCGAAACATTACGTACACTCGGTCCTGCAATGAGCCCTTTCAATGCATTCATGTTATTGCAAGGTTTAGAAACTCTACCGATACGGATGGACAGACATTGTGAAAATGGTTTAGGAGTCGCTCAATTTTTACAACAACATTCTTGTGTGTCTTGGGTAAACTATGCCGGACTTGAAGATAATGCTTACTATCCGTTGGTACAAAAATACCTACCTAAAGGCGCAAGTTCGATTCTCAGCTTCGGTATTAAAGGCGGCCAGTCAGCAGGCAAAAAATTTATTGAAAGTGTTGAGTTTTTGAGTCATCTTGCCAATGTAGGTGATGCTAAATCTTTAGTCATCCATCCTGCATCAACCACCCATCGACAATTGTCGGAAGAACAGCAATTAGCCGCGGGCATTACATCTGACATGATCCGACTCTCGATTGGGTTAGAGACACTGGACGATATTCTGTGGGACCTTGATCAAGCGTTGCTTAAAGCTCAAGAGGAGTAAGACCACCAAGAAAAAATAACTATCCGGTCAATATTATTTAACCGGATACTTAATTTAACTGACTATATTCCGAGTAGTAATCGAGTTGGATCTTCTAGAGTCTCTTTAATAGTTACTAGAAACTGCACCGCTTCTTTACCATCGATAATTCGATGGTCATACGTTAATGCCAAATACATCATTGGCCTGGCTACTATTTCTCCATCGATTACAACAGGACGCTGTTGAATCGTGTGCATGCCCAAAATAGCGCTTTGTGGTGGGTTTAATATTGGCGTTGATAGCATTGATCCAAAAACACCACCGTTGGTGATGCTAAAGGTGCCGCCGGTTAAATCATCAATCGTGAGTTTACCCGACTGAGCTCGCTCACCCAAAGAACGAATGTTCTTTTCAACATCAGCATAATTCAGTTGATCAGCATCGCGCAAGATAGGAACCACCAAGCCACGGTTTGAGCTCACTGCAATACCAATATCAAAGTAATCGTGATACACAATTTCATCACCATCAATTGAGGCATTCACAGCCGGAAATCTTTTCAATGCTTCGACTGACGCTTTTGTGAAAAATGACATCATGCCTAATTTGACACCATGCGTTTTCTCAAAAGCTTCTTTGTATTTAGTTCGCGCATCCATCATTGGTTGTAAATTGACTTCGTTGAAAGTGGTGAGTAATGCGGCTGTGTTTTGAGCTTGTTTTAATCGCTCAGCAACTTTAAGCCGTAAACGACTCATCGGTACTCGACGATCATTTCGACCAGCGGATGGCTCAATCACGACAGCAGGAGCAATGCTCGAAGTGCTAACAGGTGGTGAACTATCAGCTGCTGTAGTCTTATTTATAGATTCAAGGTGCTTCTGTACGTCTTCTTTTGTGATGTTACCTTTCTTTCCGCTGGCGGTAATTTCGTCAACGGAGAGGTTATTTTCAGCAATAAATTTGCGGACTGATGGACTGGCTTTATTAGCACTAGAAGACTCTTCTAGTGGAGTGACACTTGAGGTAGCGGCACTGTCAACTTGAACCGCTGTATTAATAACACCAAGCACCTGACCGTCTTTAACTGTATCACCCGTTTCAAAAGAGATTGATTCAAGCACACCCGCTGTTGTCGCAACAATTTCAAGTACAACCTTATCCGTTTCAAGGTCAACCACATTTTCATCAACGGCAATGGTATCGCCAATTTTTTTATGCCATTCGCCGAGTGTACCTTCGGTGACTGATTCTGGTAAAACAGGAACCTTAAGTTCAACCTGCATGATTTACTCCAATTGATTGATGTAATGAAAATATTTGATTAACGAATGTCATTATAGCTCAAATGCATCGGTTACTAATTTTGACTCTTGCTCTATGTGCATTGCCATATAACCCGCAGCCGGTGAAGCCGCTGATATACGACCAGCAAACTTAACTTGAAAAGGACCGAAAACATCGTTTAAACGACTTTTAAATTCTCGCCAAGCGCCCTGATTTCTGGGCTCATCTTGACACCAGACAACTGTTTCGATGTTGGGGTACTTTTCTTTTAATGCAGTAATATCTGGCCCTGGAAAAGGATACAACTGTTCGACACGAACAATGGCTGTCGTGTTATCGTATTTTTGAGTTCTTACTTCATGCAGTTTGTAATAAATCTTTCCGCAGCACAGAATAATTCGTTTCACTTTGCTATCTTCAATATCATCTGTTTCAGGAATTATTTTTTGAAAACTACCTTCAGTCAGCGAGCTCAAAGAGGAAACGGCACCTTCATGCCTGAGTAAACTTTTAGGGCTCATTATAATGAGAGGTTTTCTAAAGCCACATTTCATTTGTGAGCGCAATAAATGAAATATTTGAGATGGCAATGTAGGATAAACAACGCGCATATTATGCTGCGCACAAAGCTGAAGGTAACGCTCTAGACGAGCCGATGAATGCTCTGGCCCCTGCCCTTCATAGCCGTGTGGCAACAACATTACAAGATTACTAAGGCGTCCCCATTTAACTTCACCAGAGCTAATAAACTGGTCAATTACCACTTGAGCCCCATTTGCAAAGTCACCGAATTGCGCTTCCCAAATAACCAATGTATTAGGGTCAGTTGAAGAGAAACCATACTCAAAACCTAGCACAGCCTCTTCTGACAAAAATGAATTGATTACTTCAAATCGAGGTTGGTCTTTATGAAGATGCTTTAATGGTTTATAGACTTCACCATTATTTTGGTTATGAAGCGCAGCGTGACGATGAAAAAAGGTCCCGCGCTCACTATCCTGACCTGATAACCGGATCGGATAGCCTTCATCAAGTAATCCGGCATAGGCCATTGTTTCAGCAAAGCCCCAGTCACATTGTATTTCGCCATCCAACATTCTTTGTCGATTATCGAGAATTTTTTTAACTCGATGATGCACTTGAAATCCTTCCGGCAAGGTGAGTAAAGATTGACCCAGTCGCTGAATCTGTGAGCTACTTAGTTGCGTATTCTCTGTAACATTAATGTCACCCTTATCGAGACCAACCCAGTCTTTTGCCGCCAAAGGCTCCAGACCAGAAATCACATTGAGTGCAACGCCACCACCTTGCTCGAGTGCCTTACGATAGTCTGCAATCATTTCATCAATCACTTCTCGAGTGGTAAAGCCCTCATCGATCAAACGCTGCGAATGAAGGTCAACAATTCGAGGGTGATTACGGATCGCGTCATACATCAACGGTTGCGTTACGGCGGGTTCGTCTGCTTCATTGTGACCATAACGTCGATAACAAATCATATCGATTACAACATCCTGATTGAACGTCTCCCGAAACTTAACCGCTAGCTCAGCAATATAAACACAGGCTTCAGGATCATCACCATTGACATGAAATATGGGTGCTTGCACCATTCTCGCGACTTCGGTGCAATAAAGTGTCGATCTAACGTCTCGTGGATTACTGGTTGTAAATCCGATTTGGTTATTAACAATAATATGGATTGTGCCACCCGTTTTATAACCGCGAGTTTTACACATGTTAAAGTTTTCCATGACAACGCCTTGCCCAGCAAAAGCTGCATCACCGTGAATTAATACGGGCAGGACGTCATTCGTCTTGAAGTTTTTAAATCGACATTGGCGAGCCCGAACTGATCCTTCTACTACAGGGTCTACAATTTCTAAGTGCGATGGGTTAAAGGCTAAAGCAATATGCATTGGGCCAATGTCGGTGTAGATATCAGATGAAAAACCTTGATGGTACTTAACATCGTGATTTGATTGATTATCAAATTTAACATTGCCTTCAAATTCATCAAACAAATCACTTGGCATCTTGCCAAATATATTTGTCAGTACGTTAAGCCGCCCACGATGCGCCATTCCAATAACAACCTCACGCGTGTTATTAACGCCCGCTTGTTGAATGACTCGATCAAGTAAGGGGATCAGTGATTCGCCACCTTCCAATGAGAAACGCTTTTGCCCGATATAACGCGTGTGCAAATATTTCTCAAGATTTTCAGCAGCGATAACACGATCTAAAATTCGATTTCTTCGACCTTCCCGAAAATTAGGCGTCGATTGAGTCGTCTCCAGATGTTCTTGAATCCAGCGCTTTTGAGTGAGGCTTTCCATATACATATACTCGGAAGCCAACGTACCACAATAAGTTTTTTCTAAACGTGAAATGACTTCACGCAGAGTGATTTGATCGACACCACACATAGATCCCGTATTAAAAACAGTATCAAGGTCGTCATTAGTGAGGTTGTGGCCCTCTAGTGTCAAATCACGAATGGCATCGGTATCGGGTTTATTTAACGGGTCAAGATCCGCCTTACGATGACCCTTGATGCGGTAAGCGTTAATAAGCTGAAGTACAGAAACTTGCTTTAACTGGTGTTCATGCTGCGTACTATTGGTGATTTGCCCCGTCGTCTTTTTGTTCATCACCGCACTTTTAACTTGAGCCTGAATTGCGAGATGATCGTGATCTTTTACCAAGCCATTACCGACACCTGATGACCCTAAACTAGAGAACCAAAGTCGCCAGTGCTCGTCAACATTCTTCTCATTTTTGAGATATTCGCCATAAAGCTCTTCGATGAATACAGCGTTACTTCCAAAGAGGTAACTCTCTTGCTGCATTTTTTTCATATCCATTCAGGAGATTCTCGCTAGCCGATTGTTTTATTTGATTATTATATAATGCGCTTTTTTAATAATAGCTGAAGTAAAAACTTTAACCATACTAATTGTACTAGCTATTGCCCAGTTACGTCGGCAACAAACTGAGAAATATCTCCTATCCACCCACAATTTCAGACGGTTTCTCAATATCTTTAGATTAGTTACTTATAACAACCATCTGATACGACTAATTAAGTTCGTTATTGCCCCTATTGGAAAAAGGAACAATATTAAATATAAGCACATTTAGCATATTAATGGCGCACCCTCCACTGGTAGAATGTCGTCAAATTTCTAACGAGGTAAAGTTGAATGGCCCAATATATATTTACCATGAATGGCGTGAGCAAAATCGTACCGCCTCAGAATGAAATACTGAAAGATATTTCACTTAACTTTTTTCCTGGGGCCAAAATTGGTGTTTTAGGTTACAACGGCGCGGGCAAATCGACACTGTTAAAAATTATGGCGGGTATCGACACTGAGTTTCTTGGCGAAGCTAGACCTCAAACTGGAACCAAAATTGGCTACCTAGCGCAGGAGCCACAACTAGACTCAAGCCTAAACGTGCGGGGTAATGTTGAAATTGGCGTCGCTGAGACCAAGGCTATACTAGACCAGTTTAACGAAGTTAGTGCCAAATTTGCTGAACCCGATGCAGACTTCGAGGTATTAATGGCCGAACAAGCGGTATTACAGGAAAAAATTGATGCTGCTGGTGCATGGGAACTTGACCGAAAACTCGAAGTTGCGGCTGATGCACTTCGACTACCACCTTGGGATGCCGCCGTTGAAAACCTGTCTGGTGGTGAAAAGCGGCGAGTTGCTCTATGCCAATTATTGCTTTCTAACCCAGACATGTTAATTCTGGATGAACCCACCAACCATTTAGATGCTGAGTCAGTGGCTTGGCTCGAACGATTTTTACAAGACTTTCAAGGGACTGTGGTCGCAGTAACACACGATAGATACTTCCTTGATAACGTCGCAGGATGGATTCTTGAACTGGATAGGGGTCATGGTATTCCTTGGCAGGGCAATTACTCATCTTGGTTGGAACAAAAACAACACCGTCTAGAGCATGAAGAGCGCTCTGAAAAAGCCCGTCAAAAGTCAATGAAGGCAGAGCTTGAATGGGTTAACTCTAATCCCAAAGGTCGTCAGTCTAAAAGTAAATCACGCCTAAAGCGATTTGAAGAGCTGTCCTCACAAGAATATCAAAAACGTTCCGAAACGCAGGAACTTTATATTCCACCGGGCCCTCGACTGGGTGATGTGGTTGTTGAAATTAGTGGTGGTAAAAAAGGCTACGGTGAAAAGCTGCTCTATCAAGACCTAGAGTTTAGGTTACCTCGCGGCGGTATTGTTGGCATAGTCGGCCCTAATGGTGCAGGCAAGTCGACTCTATTTAATATTCTCGTTGGCCAAGAAACACTGGATGAAGGTAATCTGACGATTGGTGAAACAGTTAAAATTTCGTATGTCGACCAGTCACGCGATGCGCTTGATGGCAATAAAACTGTTTGGGAGGAGCTGTCAGATGGTCTTGATAACATCGTTGTCGGCGGTTACGAAGTATCCTCACGTGCTTATGTTTCTCGATTTAACTTCCGAGGAGCCTCACAACAGAAGCTGGTTAAAGATCTGTCTGGTGGCGAGCGCAATCGTTTACACCTCGCAAAACTAATAAAAAGTGGTGGCAATCTATTACTGCTCGATGAGCCAACCAACGACCTTGATGTAGAAACGCTGCGGGCACTAGAAGACGCTATTCTTGATTTTCCTGGTTGCGTCGTAGTGGTATCACATGATCGCTGGTTTCTCGATCGCATTGCGACTCACATTCTTGCTTTTGAAGGTGAAAGCCAGGTGTACTCATACGAAGGCAATTATTCAGAATATGAAACTCATCGTAAGCAAAGAATGGGACAAAATGCTGATCAACCTCATCGCATAAAGTACAAAAAACTCGATATCTAAACACTGATTAACACGGATAAGTTATTTGATAGTCCCATCCATTGCTTAGGAGCGCACCCGGTACCGGTCCGTCATGTTTGATAAAATCGATACCGGGTGAAATGATTGATGACCATTGAAGCCTGATCGAAATCCCTAAGGCCCCTTCGGGTGAATTATTTCAATCACTTCATCAACTAGGCACCGATCAATTAATTGTATACCTCCTATGCCCCGTCAAATGGTCATTATATAACACTAAGATCGATAACAGTTGATCGTGACAGTAACGTGTTCAACGAGCTTCTTGATGCCAACACCTGCAGTGAGTAAAGGGTATTATTGCTGGACCGATTCGAGTTTTGGTTATCGTTTCATCCATTTTCTCAGTACTAATATTTGACCGTTGTCGATCAAACATTGACTTATTAAAATCTCAAAACAAGAAACAGAACACATCAAAAGCGTTCAAGTTTGTTAAATTATGGGTTTATAGGGTTAAAAGAAAAGCATTACAGTTTGCTGCCTAGGGGTTTAATTATGGTTAAAGTCCGTAATTAATAGATTGAAAAAGTGAAGAGAAATTAATAGAAATTGTCAATAACTCATCTCATTTTATATAATTCTTTGAATTTAACAGGTTCTCATGTCAATCTATTGTTCTAGAAATGGTGATTAGTTTGCTAATCAATTGCTGTGAATTAAGACAGTGTAGAGCCTTACCAGCTAATCTTTGGACAAGACAGCTTGGCCTGTCATAAAAAGTGCAAACCATAGCCATGAGAATATAATCGGATAGATGACTCAAATTATTAACTTAAAGTTCTGAGATAACGTTGGATGTTATGCAACAATTAAATAACACACTCGAGAAATGCCACTGGCACAACCAAACAGTGCAATTGGCACTCATTAAGCAGGCTAGATAAGCATGTCTCAAGCAGATATATCACAAGCCGATGAACATTTGGCAAGATTTCGCTCTTTATGGTCGCGTCAGCAATCTAATGTTTTCGATGGTAGCCAGGTTGTTTATCAACAATTACTGAATGCCTATAATGAATCACACCGCGTTTATCACAATCTTACGCACATCCATAGATGCCTCGCATTATTTGATCAAGTCTCAGCATTATTCGAAAATCCTGACGCAGTCGAATTAGCCATCTGGTTTCATGACGTCATTTATCAGATTGAAGATAGCCAAAACGAGCAGTTCAGTGCCAATTTATTCATGACATTAACCGACGGCCTATTTAATAACGAATTTCGCGACACTGTTTACCAACACATCATGGCGACCCGCCATAACACGTCACCTATTACTAATAGTGACACTAAGTTGATGGTCGACATTGATTTATCAAGTTTTGGTTTACCCTGGGACGAGTTTTTAAATGATAATAAAAGTGTGCGGGCTGAATTGAATCATATACCTGACGAAGACTATAATCGAAAGCAAATGTCATTTCAGCTATCGCTGTTAAATCAGCCATCATTTTTTAAGAGTGATTATTTTAATGAGCATTATGAAGCTCAGGCTCGAAGTAATATTGCCAAATTATTTGAGTTGATTAAAGATAATGAAACGTCCGTTTAGATTGAACTCAGTGGCTATCGTCCCCTGGTTGACCTTGCCAGTTAATTAATAATAGGTGTTAATTTAAGCTGATACTCAGTAAATAATGTCATTATAAAAAAGTCGAACCAATCTCAACCTTTAGTTTTTAAGATCAACGCTTTAATATTACTCTCAAAAAATTGCAGAGGATAAAAATTGACCATCGAGTTACTGACTGAACAAACAATTTCAAACCTCCAGTTACAATTAGTAGCACAACAGCAAACGCTAAAGCTCCAATTATTGGAATCAGATGATGCCTCAAGACCTGTCACCTTAGATCAGCAGTCGGTGGGTCGTATATCGCGTATCGATGCCATACAACAACAGCAAATGGCTACTGCCAACCGGAGCCAGTCCATCGCCTTATTACTGCAGATAGACACTGCGTTAAAGCGAATCGAGTTAGACCAATATGGGCAATGCCAGATATGTGACGAGCCCATTGCACTCGCGCGACTTCAAGCCCGTCCTCACACGCCTAATTGCATTCTCTGCCAGTCCAAACAGGAAGTCTCAGGCTAGACCGAGGCTTTGGTAAAAATCCACTTTCTAAGGGGGAGGCGTTGTAACAAAAGACTGAAGGCGACCACGGCATAGATACCAGCTTCTAAGTAATCGGCTTTAACCAGCCAGATAAAATGCAATATTACGAGAAGGGTAACCCAGTAAGTTAGCTGATGTAATTTTTTCCAGTGCCTACCTAATCGACGAACACTGGCCTGATTAGAAGTTATGGCTAGCGGTATCAATAAGATCAACGAACTAAAGCCCAGTGCGATAAAGGGTCTATCGATAATGTCTTCGACCATATCGGTAAAGTTGAGCGAATGATCCGCTATAAGCCAAATCATGAAATGGCAGCAGGCGTAAAAGAAAACAGTTAAACCCAGCATTCGTCTAAAGCGCATTAATACCGCTAACCCAAACCATTGCCTTAACGGTGAGATAGCCAACGTAATGAGCAAGAACCTTAGCCCCCATTCGCCAGTTTCGTGGGTAATTGTTTCAACAGGATTAGCGCCTAAATCACCATACAAAGCATTCCAAACCAGTAGAAGCATAGGCGCTAGACAAAGCATAAAAACCAGTGGTTTAGCTGCTGTAGATTTTAATACATCGGCTATTTGGATCAAAATGCGACACTCAGATAGTGAAGTAAGCCTTTGACAAACTAAGGCACTGTTAAAAATAAGTTTTTAAGTTCATATCTTTATACAGGTGGGCAACTTCTGTTTCATAGCCATTAAACATTCGTGTTTTTTGTTTAAAAATCTCACCAATTCTGCGTTCTTTTTTTTGCGACCAACGCGGATGGTTGACCTCAGGGTTCACATTGGAATAAAAGCCATATTCATTTGGCCCCGAAATATTCCAACTGGTTTGCGGCTGTTCCTCAGTGAATTCAATACTGACAATGGACTTGATGCTCTTAAAACCATACTTCCAGGGCACGACCAAACGCACCGGGGCACCGTTTTGATTCGGCATGGTTTTACCATACATACCAACAGCGAAAAGCGTCAAAGGATTCATCGCTTCATCGATTCGTAAACCCTCTTCATAGGGCCACTGCAAGACAGAGCGTTTCTGTCCAGGCATTTGTTCAGGGTCTAGAAGCGTTTTAAAAGCCACATACTTGGCTTTAGACGTCGGCTGCAATGACTTTAAAATAGAAGCCATTGGCACACCTAGCCAGGGAATAACCATCGACCAGGCTTCGACACAGCGTAAACGATAAATGCGTTCTTCTATGTCGAAAGGTTTGACTAAATCTTCGAGTGCATACTCGCCAGGCTTGTCACACTCGCCACTGACCGTAATTTTCCAGTCATCGGTATTCAAGTTTTGGGCGTTTTGCAACGGGTCGGTCTTACCCGTGCCAAATTCATAAAAGTTATTATAAGTCGTCGCATCTTTTTCAGACGTCAACGCTTCGCCCGTATTCACTACATTGGGTTTGTAATCACTTATCGCCACAGAGGCACGGGCTGATGTCCATGGGTTCAGCAACAAAGCAGTGCCCAATACCCCGCTGGTAATCATAAACTCTCGACGTTTCTCGTAAATTGACTCGGGAGTAATCTGCGAAGGAGCAATATCGGTCTTAAATTTAAATTGAGTCACAAGCAACCTATAAAATTTAATAAAGCATTTGGACAAAGTGGCTAATTGTTAGTTCAGCTATCCGTTACTTCATCCATTGTCGAGCATTACGGAACAGTCGCATCCATGGTCCATACTCAGGCCAATCAGGTGATTGCCACGAATTTTGAACACTTCGAAAAATACGTTCAGGATGCGGCATCATAATCGTGAAACGGCCATCGTCATTCGTGAAAGCATTTAAACCCAGTGCAGACCCATTGGGATTAATTGGATACTGCTCACTGGGCTGCCCATGAGCATTCACATATCGAAAACACGCTTGTTTCTGATCAAGCAGTTGTTGATTAGAGGCGTGTCTGCTTTCGACCTGTCCCTCACCATGAGCTACAACGACTGGCATCATCGAACCCAGCATGCCATCGAAGAAAAACGACGGCGACTCAAGTATTTCGACCATCGTTGTGCGTGCTTCAAACTGTTCTGACTTGTTTCGCACAAACTTTGGCCAATCGGTTGCACCCGGTATAATCTCGAACAAATTCGACATCATTTGGCAACCATTACAAACCCCTAGACCAAAGCTATCGCTTCTATCAAAAAAGGCTGAGAACTCATCAAAGGCTCTTGGACTGTACAATATTGATTTAGCCCAGCCTTCACCCGCGCCCAAAACGTCCCCGTAAGAGAAACCGCCACAGGCCGCTAGGCCCTGAAAATCATTCAAGCTAACGCGACCAGCCAAAATATCGCTCATGTGGACATCAAACGCATCAAACCCAGCTCGCTCAAAAGCGGCCGCAAGTTCTACCTGACCATTCACGCCCTCTTCTCTCAAAATGGCAATCTTGGGGCGCGTACCACCCATATATTTAGCCGCAATATCCTGTTTTGGGTTAAAGCTTAATTTGGAGAATAAAGAAGGCTTCACATTATCCAGAATCAAATCGTATTCCTGTTGCGCACACTCGGGGTTATCCCGTAGCTTTTGCATCTGGTAGCTAGTCTCTGACCAGGCGCGTTTTAAATCAACAATAGAATCGTTTATAATAAAATCCCCTAAGTAGTTGATAATAAACGATTCTGAATCCTCAGGTTGACCAATAGCATGAGATATAGCGGCTAGCCCATGTTCTAACAAAGTGTCTTCAACTAACTCTAACTTGGATTGCGATACCTGTATAACCGCCCCAAGCTCTTCGGCGAACAACACCGATAAGACATCAGAACCCAAATTTGATACATCGCAAGAAACACCCTGACGCCCAGCAAATGCCATTTCACAAAGTGTCGTCAATAGTCCACCATCCGATCGATCGTGATAGGCCAAAATGGCTTCTTTTTCGAGCAGTATTTGTATCGCTTTAAAGAACGATTTAAATAACTCAGGATCATCCAGATCAGGGCAAACATCACCTGTTTGTTGATATACCTGTGCCAGTGCCGAAGCACCCAGCCGGTTCTTGCCCTGCCCTAGGTCTAGCAAAATTAACTGCGATCCTGGCTCACCCGATTTAAGATCCGGCGTGACTGTTTTACGCACATCAAGCACCGGTGCAAAAGCTGAAATAATGACCGACAAAGGGGATGTTACTGAGTGGTCACCAGTGTCGTCCTGCCAGGTGGTCTTCATCGATAAGGAATCCTTACCAACCGGAATTGCAATGCCCAGCTGCGGACATATTTCCATACCCACGGCTTTTACGGTATCGAACAAACGGGCATCCTCACCCTCATGTCCAGCCGCAGCCATCCAGTTGGCCGAAAACACGGTGCGGGATAAATCACCAACATAAGCCGACGTCATGTTCGTCAAAGCTTCACCGATCGCCATTCGGCCAGAGGCGGGGGCATCTAATATTGCCAGTGGGGCCTTTTCGCCCATGCTCATAACTTCGCCGGTGAAACTGATGTAGTCTGTTAAAGTGACCGATGCATTCGCCACAGGCACTTGCCAAGGGCCAACCATTTGATCACGGCTCACCAATCCACTCACCGAGCGATCACCAATACTGACCAAAAAAGTTTTATCCGCAACGGCAGGTAAATGAAGCACACGAACCAGGGCCTCTTTAATATTGATATTCGACCGATCAAAAGGAGGCTGAGTCACCGTTACATGCTGCACATCACGGTGCATTTTCGGCGCCTTCCCTAATAGAATCTCCAGCGGCATATCAACTGGATAATTGTCAAAATGTGCATCTTTAACCCGCAACGTTTTATCTTCAGTGGCCCTGCCAAGCACCGCATAAATACAACGCTCTCGCTCGCATAGTTTTTCAAAATCAGCCAATCGCTCATCTGAAACCGCCAGCACATAACGTTCCTGGCTTTCGTTACACCAAATTTCCATCGGCGACATACCGGGCTCATCGTTTGGCACGGCACGTAAATTTAATTCGGCACCTCGGCCAGCATCGTTCACCAATTCGGGTAAAGCGTTAGACAAACCACCCGCACCCACATCGTGAATTGAAATAATAGGATTAGACTCACCTTGAGCAAAACAGCGATCGATCACTTCTTGAACGCGACGTTCCATTTCAGGATTACCGCGTTGTACAGAAGCGAAATCTAAATTCTCTTTACTGCTACCACTGGCCATCGACGAAGCCGCACTGCCACCCAAGCCAATCAACATAGCTGGACCACCCAGCACAATTATATTAGCACCCGCAGGAATAATGCCCTTATCAATATGCTCAGGTCGAATCGAACCAACACCACCAGCGACCATGATCGGCTTGTGATAGCCGCGAATTTCATCGCCATCATGCGTCTTCACCGTTTGCTCATAGGTTCTAAAGTAGCCACAAGTATTAGGACGACCAAACTCATTGTTAAACGACGCGGCACCAATCGGACCTTCAATCATAATGTCCAGTGCAGATGCAATTCGATCAGGTTTACCATTATCAACTTCCCAAGGCTGCACAAAACCTGGGATATTCAAATTAGACACCGAAAAGCCGCATAAGCCCGCTTTCGGTTTCGACCCAATGCCAGTCGCACCTTCGTCCCGAATCTCACCGCCTGAGCCCGTCGCAGCCCCTGGAAAAGGCGAAATAGCCGTCGGGTGATTATGCGTTTCAACCTTCATCAAAATGTCGATCCGAGCGTCTTCATAACCATATTGAGCACCCTCAGTGGCGGGTGCAAACTTACTGCCCGGAAAACCCTCAATAACAGCTGAGTTATCGTGATACGCCGACAACACCCCGTTTTTATTCATCGCAAAGGTATTTTTAATCATACCAAACAGCGAAATGTCCTTCTCCTCACCATCGATCGTCCAATCTGAATTAAAAATCTTGTGCCGACAGTGTTCCGAGTTCGCCTGAGCAAACATCATCAACTCAACATCGGTTGGATTGCGCTTTAAGCCCGCATAGGCATTAATTAAATAAGCAATCTCGTCATCTGTGAGCGCTAAACCCAGTTCAATATTGGCCAACGCCAAAGCCTTTTGTCCATCCACTGACAAATCAATTTCAAGCAAAGGTCGGGGTTGGTGGGTTTGAAATAACGGCTCACAATCCGCTAGCGACCGGAATACTTGATCCGTCATACGATCATGCAGTAACGATTCAATCAAACCAAAAGAATCACAAGGCTCTGTTAACTCAACCCTAAAATGAATGCCTCGCTCAATACGACGGATTGCCGACAATCCGCAGTGATGCGCAATATCAGTCGCCTTACTCGACCAAGGAGAAATCGTACCCAGACGGGGAATCACAAAAAAATCAGTACCCTCAGAATCGACCGCTTCTGACATAGGGCCATAAGTCAGCAAGCTGCGTAAAACCGCATCGTTCGCTTCCGACCACTCAGTGCTGGCTAAATCAATCAAATGAATAAAACGACCACTAACTTTACTGAGTTTCACCCCATGATTAACGCATTGTTGATGTAATTTTTGAAGTCTGAAATCAGATAAAGCAGGACTACCAGGGAGACAAAGCATATTAGCGGCAACACAGAGGTTGGGGCGAAAAAAGAAGCGCAAATAATAGCGGAAAATGACACATGCTCCAACACAAACAGTCATGGTTAGGCTATAATATTATTTCCTGGGGACGACTTGGCTTCGACGTGGGTCGCAAAACCTGAGGTGCATGCCGAGAATGTAGACAAACTCGTTAAACTTTCTGCAAATTATAGTTGCAAACGATGACAACTACGCTATCGCCGCTTAAACTCCGGTAGATTGCTGTCGGACTGGATACGTGTCTATGCGTCCAGGTTCTTCGGAACACTCCGGCATCGCTCTCATAGAATCGTGATGGAGGCTTGTTCGGGGCCAAAGCACTAAACAAATACCGAGCCAGCTGCGTGTCTTCCCCGTCCGGCGGGTAGCACGTAGTTAAATTAAAGTCGGAATAAGCATGTAGAGCCAATGGCAGAGGGCTGGCGGACGCGGGTTCGATTCCCGCCGTCTCCACCAAAAAAGGCTAAGTGTTTGATTGATAAGGGGTACTAGACCAATTCATTTGGATTAGTACACATTGGTAGTACACATGAACCTTGTTAATCGTTACTTAGTAAAGAATGAATCGAGCGGTATATTCTATGTAAGGTTGAATATACCGCCTGATTTACACCACCACTTCGGTATAAAAGCACTCAAGAGATCACTTAAAACACGCGATAAGTTGGATGCAGGTATTAATTGCCTTCGATTTATCCAACCCTATAAGCACGAGTTTGCACGGGTAAGAAGTATGCCGAAGAATCATCGCTTGGGATTTATCACTGTTAAATCAAACAATAGTGAAGTAACAATTGATACTGGTGATGATGAAAAAGATTTTGAACTAGCCAACAAATGGCAGGAACAACATACTCCAATAGATACTCATCAAAGCTCTAACCAATCTTTACAATCAACTGCCCTGTCTGTAATAGTCGATAAATATTGCGAAGAGCAAGAATCAACTAATGCTTGGACTGAGAAGTCAGCACAAGAATATCGAGCTGTATACGCCCTCTTAATAGACATACTTGGTGCTCTAATCACTTCTATTGACCTAAACTATGGGTTGTCTAGGCGATACAAAGAAACCCTGCTTAAGATACCGCCTCACCTAAACAAGAAGTCTGAGTACCGTGGTTTAAGCATAGGCGACATTATTGCTTTAGGCCACACACCTATATCAACCACCACTGTTAAAAAACATATCACTAGAGTTGGCTCATTAATGTCCTGGGCTAAACGTCATGGCTATATCGAAGATAATGTATTTGAAGGCTTACAGCTTAAATCCAACAAGGGTAAGTCAGCAGCTAAAGAGAGATACCCATTCGATCAGTTCGATATAGATACGATATTCAAAACTAATAGCCGGCTCAAGAAAGAATATCAAAAATGGCTACCAATGCTTGGCTACTACACTGGAGCCAGAATTAATGAGCTATGCCAGCTGCACTTATCTGACATTCAAAAGGATGGTGATTTCTGGTACTTGGATATTAATGATGATACTGATGACAAGCGCCTTAAGACGACCTCTAGTAGACGTAGAGTGCCTATACACAATGCGTTAGTTAGCTCTGGATTCATACAGCACGTGAATGATTTAACGGCTCTAGACGTCTCTGACAGGCTGTTTCCCGAGCTACCTTCGTCAAGAGATGGTTATGCCAAGAATGCATCCAGATGGTTCAGTACATTCAAATCTGATATCGGTATCACTGACTCTAAGAAGTCGTTTCACTCTTTCAGGCATAGCTTTGTTGATTACCTGAAGGCAGCTAAGGTAGAACCACATTTAATATCTGCATTAATGGGTCATACTGACAATTCTATTACTACAGGTCGTTATGGTTCGGGTGAATGGGAGCTGGATCAGCTGTCAGAATCGATTAATAAACTGCCACCGCATAGGCAACCATGACTAACAATTGTTTGTTTTGTTCGACGGACCCAGAGCGAATCATTGCCCAGAACGATACTGCTTACGCCGTCTATGATAGTTACCCTGTTACAGAACTCCATACACTTGTTATACATAAAGACATCCTGCTAATCATGGATAACTAGCAACCTATGCTCAAAAAACGCCATCAACATATCACTTAACAAGAAACTTTTTAAAAGGTCGATCTAGTGACTATTGTAGATGCTTGAAATCAGCCTTAAATCAGCAATCCATGTAATTTTTAGCGAGACATTCATGAGCTAGCTTCTGAGTCTTTTCTACCTGCGGGGCTG
>Ga0115004_10000796_pt1 | contig 24864 bp, 32 predicted proteins | sample ArcticOcean_MG_C_10_FD_88737 | JGI IMG/M metagenome (GOLD analysis project Ga0115004, IMG submission 88737) | Marine microbial communities from western Arctic Ocean - ArcticOcean_MG_CB11_90 | ecosystem: Environmental > Aquatic > Marine > Oceanic | place: Arctic Ocean: Canada Basin | collected... | reverse complement strand
TCAGAAGAGTTTGTAACTATTTTAAAAGAAAAAAATATTACTGCTATGCTGGCGGGGAGAGAGAAAACACCTTTTTCAATTTGGAGAAAGATTCAAAATAAAAAAATTTCTTTAGAACATCTGACTGATATTATTGGTTTTAGAATTGTTGTTGGTTCTATTGACGATTGTTACAAAGCGCTTGGCGTATTACACAATAGATACTCTGCAATACCTTTTAAATTTAAAGATTATATTTCAACACCCAAAATAAATAAGTATCAGTCAATTCATACAGCGATAATAGGACCAAAAGAACAAAGAATAGAAATTCAAATAAGAACACACCAGATGCATGATTTTGCCGAAAGAGGCATCGCTTCACATTGGAAATATAAATCTTCTGAAAAACTGTCTGATCTATCTTGGAAAGAATATGACTGGTTAAGGGACTTAGTTGAAATAATGGAAACAGGTAATAGTCCAGAACACTATTATGAATTTACTAAACTTCAAATGTTTCAAGAAAATGTTTTCTGTTTTACACCGAAAGGTGCTGTAATCAAACTACCAAGAGATGCAACACCCATAGATTTTGCTTATGCTGTTCACACAAATATTGGCAATACCGCAATTAGCTGTAGAATAAATGGAAGCGAGTCTGCGTTGCAGTCTCATTTATACAATGGTGACACTGTTGAGGTTATTAACTCAAAGAATGTATCACCTTCATTGCATTGGATTTCTTCTTCAAAAACAGGAAAAGCAAGAGCCGCTACTAGGAGGTATTGGCAAGATAAATCAGAAAATAATATCTCCAAAAAAAGAAAAGTGTACACAAGTACATTATTGATAGATTTACCAGACCAACCGGGTGTTTTAGGCGAAGTAAGCACATTGATAGGTCTTAATGGAAGCAATATTCTAAACGTTGAGTTAGTTAGAAAAAAAGATAAATTTCTACAATTCTCATTTGATTTGCAAATAAACGATTTAAAAAACTTTACAAACTTGATAAGTCAAATTAAGCAAAAAAACTTGATATTTAAGATCATTAGACACAAACAAAAAAAAAATGCTTTCATACAGAGATTCTTTAAAAGTTTTAAAAGAAACTAATGCATTAATAGATGGACATTTTGTACTTTCTTCTGGGTTGCATAGTCCGCGATATGTTCAGTGTGCGCAGCTATTAAGTAAACCATTTAAAGCAGAAAAATTTTGCATTTCTTTAGCTGAAAAAATTTCAAAAGAATTTAATAATATTGATTTAATACTTTCACCTGCTATGGGTGGTATAGTCATAGGTTATGAAATAGGAAGACTGCTAAAAAAAGAAACAATATTTGCAGAAAGGGTAAACAATGAATTTAAACTTAGGAGAGAATTTAAAATATTGAAGAATACAAATGTTTTAGTCTTGGAGGATGTTATTACCACTGGAAAATCTAGCCTAGAGTGTTCTGAATTAATTAAAACATCTAAGGCAAATCTTTTAGGTTTCGCATGTTTAATTGACAGATCTAACGATAAATCAAATTTAAATAAAAAAATAGTTTCTCAAGTTAAAATAGAGATTCCAACTTATAAAGAGGATCAGTTACCAGAAAGTTTAATTTCAATTCCCATAACAAAACCTGGTAGTAGAGATCTTAAATGAGCAAAATAAGACTTGGTGTAAACATAGATCATGTTGCTACCGTTAGAAATGCTCGAGGTGAAGAATATCCAAGTCCATTACGCGCTGCGATAATTGCTGAAAACTCTGGAGCTCATTCAGTGACTATACATTTAAGAGAGGACAGAAGACATATTATAGATTCAGATTTAAAGCGAATTAAATCTAGATTAAAAATTCCATTAAATTTAGAAATTGCTGCAACTAAAGAAATGTTAAACATTGCGTTAAGACATAAACCAAACTTTGTTTGTATTGTTCCAGAAAAAAGGGAAGAGATTACCACGGAAGGTGGTCTCAACTTAAATTATAGAAAAAACTTTCTTAAAAAAATTATTTTAAAATTAAAAAAAAATGGCTCACGTGTAAGTTTGTTTATTGAACCAACCACTAAAGATGTTTTAGTTTCAAAAAAATTGAATGCTGATTGTATTGAGTTACATACTGGAAAAATTTGCAATCTAATAAATAAAAAGAAATCATACAAATCTGAATTAAAAAAAATTAACCTAGCAACTAAATTAGCATCAAATTTAGGTTTAGAGGTTCACGCTGGACATGGCTTGACTTATAGGTCAGCTAAAATTATTTCAAAAATTAAATATATTAAAGAACTTAATATTGGACATTTTTTGATAGGTGAATCAATCTACGTTGGTCTACCCGTTGTAATAAGAAAATTTAAGAAACTTATTAACTAATATGTCTTTATACGGAATAGGTACTGACATAATTGATATAAGTAGAATAAAAAAATCTTTTAATAAAAAAGTCTTTAAAAAAAAAATATTTTCTGATCAAGAAATTAAAATTATAGAAAACAAATCTAATAAAACTGCAAATTATGCCAAAAGATTTGCAGCGAAAGAGGCCTTTTCTAAGGCACTAGGAACTGGTATTGCAGAAGGAATTTCTTTCAAAGAAATATCAATAATGAATGATAGAAAAGGTAAGCCTTATATTGAATTACTTGGTAAAACAAAATTGATCGTGAGAAATATTCTTAAAAAAAAATATAAAATTTTTCTTTCGATTTCTGATGAGCGTAAATATGCGCTAGCTACTGTAGTCATAACTTATTAATGAAAAAAAAATACTTAGACTCAATTTATGAAAATGTAAAAACTTTATCATATGCTTTATTAATAGCTGTAATAATAAGATCTTTATTTTTTCAACCATTTTATATTCCTTCATCATCAATGGAGCCTACGCTCCTAATTGGCGATCGTATATTTGTGTCAAAATATGCTTATGGATATAGCAAACATTCTTTTCCATTTAGTCCACCTTTATTTTCTGAAAGATTTTTTAACAAGGAACCTACATACGGTGATCTAATAGTTTTTAAAACACCAGCAGACAACAGAACGGATTATATTAAGAGGTTAGTCGGTTTACCTGGAGATACCGTTCAATTTAAAGACGGAAAATTATATTTGAATGATAAAGAAATTTTAAGAATAAAAGTTAAAAATAAATTTGAAATAAGATGCGGTGTTGGTTCAGCAAAAGTAAATGCCTTTAAAGAAACCATGCCTAATGGCAAGGAATATATAGCAGTTTATAACAAATCAGGAACATTGCAAAATACTGACAAATATAAAGTTCCATATAATCATTTTTTTTTTCTAGGTGACAATCGAGACTGCTCAAAAGATAGTAGGTATCTTTCAAGTGTTGGCTATGTTTCCAGTGAAAATCTAGTTGGTAAGGCATCAATAATTTTTTTTTCTAACGATACAGTTTCTGGAAGTATACTTAAATTTTGGAACTGGGATCAATCTTTAAGAGCTAAAAGATTTTTTAAAATATTAAAATGACAGATACTTTAAATAAGTTAGAGCAAAAAATAGGTATTAAATTTAAAAATACAGATTTATTGTCTAAGTCTTTAATTCATAAAAGCCATAACAACAATGAAAATAATGAAAAATTAGAATTTTTAGGTGACAGGGTGCTCGGCCTAGTGTTTGCAAAGACATTATTAAAAATCTACCCAAATGATAAAGAAGGTACAATCGACAAAAAATTTGCAAATTTGGTTAATAAAAAAACATGTTTGCAAGTAGCAAGAAAACTAGATTTAAAAAGATTTATTACCACAGGAAGTTCGTACAAAGGACCAAGCAGATCAGATGATAAAATAATAAGCGATGGATTGGAAGCTCTACTAGGTGCGATATTTTTAGATCAAGGAATGCATGTTGTTGAAAAATTCATACTAAATATTTGGGGTGAGTTTTTAGAAAAGTCAACTGAAACACAAATAGATGCTAAAACTCAAATACAAGAATATAGTTTAAAAAAGTTTAAATCTTTACCAATCTACATAATTCAAAAACAAACAGGTCCACAACATAGTCCGATTTTCAAAGTTGGTGTTCATATTAAAAATTCAAGAAAATTTTACGCAACCGGAACTTCTATAAAAATGCTCAACAAAACGCTGCACAAAAATTATTAACCGACCTGAAACTTTAGTAATGAATTGGCAAGATGAAGGTTTTTTACTCTCCAAAATAAAATTTAGAGAAAACGCCAATATTATTAACGTTTTTACAAATAAGAGAGGTAAAGTGGGTGGTATAGTATACGGAGGAACCTCAAGAAAAATTAGGAATTTTTTACAAATTTCTAACAAAATATTTATTATATACTCTTCAAAATCTGAAAATAGATTGGGTTATTTTAAAACAGAATTAGTAGAAGCGATTTCTCCTAAATATTTTAGTGATAAAAAAAAAACTGCGGCTTTGCTATCCATAAATACAATTTTAAATCTTCTACTCCCCGAACTACAGCCTTATAAGAATCTTTATTCTTCATTAGAAGATTTAATAAAAAATTTTGATCAAGAAGATTGGATGTGTCGTTATGTTATGTGGGAACTAACATTGTTAAAAGAATTGGGGTTTGATCCATTTCTTGAGCAGTTTAGCTCAAAAGTTAATCAGTTAGAAGATTATAAAACCATAGAAATAGACAACATAAAGTATCAAGTTCCAATTTTTTTGCTATCAAAAGAAAAAAAAAATATCCCGGAAAATAAACAAATAATTATGGCCTTGAACTTTACTAGAAACATACTAATAAATAAATTTTTTCTTCCAAACAATATAGTATTTCCAAAATCAAGAATGATTTTAGAAAATTACTTCAGTTGATTTGCTATCTCTAATGAAAAATAACTAACTATTGCATTTGACCCAGCACGCTTCAAAGAAACTAGACTTTCCAAAACAGCTTCTTCATTTATAATTTTATTTTTAATTCCATTTTTAATCAAAGAATACTCACCCGACACTTGGTAAGAAAAAATTGGTATTTTAAAATTATCTTTTACTGATCTTATTATGTCTAAGTATGGTAGACCAGGTTTGACCATTACAATATCAGTTCCTTCTTTAATATCTAAGGCGACCTCTCTTAGTGCTTCACTAGAATTTCTAAAATCCATTTGATAAGTTTTTTTGTCACTCTTTAAATTTTTTTTGGAACCAACTGCGTCTCTAAAAGGCCCGTAAAAATTTGAAGCATATTTAACAGCATATGAAACGATCTGAGTATCTTTAAATCCTTTTTTATCTAATGCATTTCTAATTTTTCCTATTCTTCCATCCATCATATCTGAGGGAGCGATAATATCACATTTCATTTCTGCTTGAAGCAATGACTGTTTAATTAAAATTTCTATTGTTGAATCATTTTCAATTTTCTTATCTACTAAAAGCCCATCGTGACCATGGCTTGTGTAAGGATCAAGAGCAACATCACACATAATTCCAATATCATCTTTAAATTCTTTTTTTAATGTTTTTAGAGCTCTACAAATTAAATTATTTCTATTTAATGCTTCTTTACCTTTTTCATCTTTCTTTTTAATATCCGTATAAGGAAAAAGAGCGATAAGTGGGATTTTTAATTTACAAGCTTTCTCTACTACACGTGCCAATTCATCAATAGAGTATCGAAAAATATTTGGCATAGAGGCTATAATTTCTTTTTTTTTTAAGCCGTCTTGAACAAATAAGGGTAAAATCAAATCATTCGCAGATAAGTTGTGTTCAGAAACTAGCCTCCTGACCCAATCAGATTTTCGATTTCGTCTCATTCTTACATTTGGATATGTGCCAATATTTTTCATAATTATGTTTACAAGTTTATCTTCTGCGACAAATATAATATTATTAGTATATATAAAAGTAATTTAATGACTAAAGAGTTAATCAAATAAATGATATTTTCAAAAATATGTATAGCCTCAGATCACGCTGGTTTCAAATTGAAAGAAAAAATTAAAGATTATCTAATAAAAAAAGATGTGCCAATAATTGACCTTGGTCCTGCAACAATCGACGCCGTAGATTACCCCGATTATGCAAAAAAAGTAGCAAAAAGATTAATATCCAAAAAAAGTGATGCGGGCATTTTAGTTTGTGGGTCCGGCACTGGAATGGCCATTACTGCAAATAAATTTAATGGAATTCGTGCAGCTCAGTGCTATAACAAGAAAAGTACAATTCTTTCTAGACAACACAATAACGCTAATGTTATTTGTATAGGTTCTAGGATATTAAAAATCGACGAAGTTTTATGTTTTATAAACTATTTTTTTAACACGAAGTTCGAAGGTGGCAGACATCAAAAAAGAATTAATAAAATTAATATATGAACAAACAAGATTTAAATAATTTTTTCAATAAGAACCTTGCTAGTACTGATCAAGATCTCTTTCAATCTATAAATCAAGAATACAGCAGACAAATAAATCATGTCGAACTTATCGCCTCAGAAAATATGGTATCAAGAGCTGTTCTAGAAGCCCAGGGTTCAGTGTTAACAAATAAATATGCAGAAGGTTATTCTGGCAAAAGATATTATGGAGGCTGTGAATATGTTGATATTGCAGAAAACTTAGCAATAGAAAGAGCAACAAAACTTTTTAATTGCAAATTTGCAAATGTTCAACCTCATTCTGGAGCTCAAGCTAATGGTGCAGTATACTTAGCCCTAATTAAACCTGGCGACACAATACTTGGCATGAGCTTAAATTCAGGGGGACATTTAACACACGGTGCTAAACCTGCACAATCAGGAAAGTGGTTTAATGCTATTCACTATGAAGTGAAACCTGAAACAGGATTAATAGACTATGAAAAAATTGAAGAACTTGCCATCGAAAATAAACCAAAAATTATTATTGCTGGTGGGAGTGCGTACTCAAGAATTATTGACTTTAAAAAATTTAGGCAAATAGCAGACAAAGTTAAAGCCTATCTATTAGTAGATATGGCACATTTTTCTGGACTCGTGGCGGGTGGGGTTTACCCAAATCCAGTTGACTATGCAGATGTTGTTACATCTACTACTCATAAAGTTTTACGCGGACCGAGAGGTGGAATAATTTTAACTAACCACGAAGATTTAATTAAAAAATTTAATTCCGCTATATTTCCTGGGTTACAAGGAGGACCTCTAATGCATGTTATAGCAGCAAAAGCAGTTTGTTTTAAAGAAGCATTAGACAATAGCTTCAAAGTTTACGCAAAACAAGTTGTAGAAAATGCGAAAATACTTTCCGAGACTTTAGTTAAAAATGATTTTAAGATTTTTTCTGGTGGGACGGATACACACCTGATGTTGTTAGATTTAAGAAATTATAAACTGACAGGAAAACTTGCAATGGAAAGCCTGGGTAAAGCTAACATAACTTGTAACAAAAACTCAATTCCTTTTGATACTGAGAGTCCTATGATTACTTCTGGTGTCCGACTGGGAACGCCAGCTTCAACTACACGTGGTTTTGGTCAAAAAGAATTTATTTTAGTCGGTCAATTAATTTCTAAAATACTTAAAGAACTCGCTAAAAAGCCTGAAAATAATTCTAAGGCAGAGGAAGAGGTTAAAAAAGAGGTAATTGATCTTTGTAGTTCTTTTCCTATATATAGTAGTCTTTAGAAAATAAATAACTATGCTTTGTCCATTTTGTAAAGAAAAAGATACTTCTGTGGTTGACTCTAGGCCTTGTGAGGAAGGTACAGCGGTTAGAAGGAGAAGATTGTGTACTTGTCATGGCGGTGTGAGATTTACAACTTTTGAAAGAGTTCAATTTCAAGAATTAACCGTAATTAAAGGTAACGGCAAAAGAGAACCTTTTGACAGAGAAAAAATTTCAAAATCAGTTAGAATAGCAACAAGAAAAAGACCAATTGACTCAGAGTCTATAGAAAATTTTATCTCAAAAATAGTTATGAAAGTAGAAGGACTTGGAGAAAGTGAAGTCCCAACACCTACAATTGGAAAATTTATTATGGAAGGTTTGTCCTATTTAGATAAAGTTGCCTATGTTCGTTTTGCTTCTGTTTATAAAAATTTTAAGGAAGCAAAAGACTTTGAACAATTCGTGGGTAATTTAGATGAAGACAAATCGAAATAAAGATATTTTCTACACAAAGCTAGCTTTTCATCAGGCAGAAATAAATCTTGGATCGACAAAAGCTAATCCTTCTGTTGGTTGTGTGATTGTTAAAGATAATGCTATAATTCACTCTGGCCATACATCTAGAAATGGTATGCCACACGCTGAGGCAAATGCATTAAAAAAAAAATTAGACTATAAAAATGCAGACTTATACGTAACCTTGGAACCTTGCAGTCATTTTGGAAAAACACCACCTTGTATAAAAGAAATAATTAGTAAAAAAATTAGAAGAGTTATATTTTCTATTAATGACAATGATGTTCGATCTAAAAATAAAGCTGAAAAAAAATTAAAGAAAAATAAAATAATTGTTAAAAAATTTATACAAAAGAACTTTGCTAAAAATTTTTACGAAAGTTATTTTCTTAAAGCTTCTAATTCACTTCCGTTTATTGATGCTAAGTTAGCAGTTTCGAAAGATTATTTTACAATTAATAAAAAAGATAAGTGGGTTACAAACCTAAAGTCTAGAAACCTAGGCAACTATTTAAGATCAAAATATGATTGCCTATTAACTACTTCAAAAACAATTAATAATGATAATCCGTTACTAAATTGTCGTATTGAAGGGTTAAAAAAGAAAACACCAAGTTTAATAATTATAGATCGCTATTTTAAAATTAATAAGAATGCCAGAGTTTTTAAAAAAAATCCAAGGGATATCTATATTTTAACAAATATAAGTAATCTTTCAAAAGAGAATTTTTTAAAGAAAAAAGGTATTAAGGTTATCAAAATTTCAAATAAAAAGTATAGCGACTGTAATTTAATAAAAATTTTTATGTATATTAAAAAATTAGGTTTTAGCAGAATATTCGTTGAAACTGGAAGCACTTTTTTAAGTCAATTACTAAAAAAAAAATTAATTAAAAACCTCTATCTATTTAAATCATCGAAAAATTTGTTACAAAATGGCGCAAATAACTCTAATCTTCTTCAAATTAAGAAAATCAAAACTTCAAGTAATAATAAAGTTAATGTTAATCTCTCTGGAGATAATTTATATAAGGTAAAATTGTAATGTTTAATGGAATTATTTATAACACTGGGGCTGTTAAAAAAATAACAAAATTTAAAAAATCCTTGGAAATTAATTTGAAAACTAGCCTTCCAATTACAAAAAAGGATATTGGTAGCTCTATCTGTTGTAACGGCGCTTGTTTAACTGTAACAAATATTAATCGAGGCCTTGTGTCCTTTTATTTATCTAATGAGACTCTCAAAAAGACAAATTTTAAATACATCAAAGAGGGAGATGTAATAAATATTGAAAAGTCATTAAATTATGGCAGCAAGATATCTGGCCACTATGTTCAAGGCCATGTAGATACGACTGGAAAAATTTCCAGAATTTTAATTTTAGACAATACCTGGATAGTGACTTTTATTATTAAAAAAATTTTTCATAGGTATTTAATTGAAAAAGGATCTATAGCTATCAACGGAGTGTCATTAACTTTATCAAAAATTCAACAAAATCAGTTTCAAATTAATATAATTCCACACACCCTAAAATTAACAAACTTAATAAAACTAAAAAATAAAAATATTGTAAATATTGAGTTTGATATTTTTAGTAAATACTTAATCAATTTAAAAAATTAAAAATGAAGAGAATTTCTTTGTCACCAATAAATGCAATTATTAAAGATGCCAAAAAAGGAAAGATGTTCATTTTGGTAGATAGTAAAAATAGAGAAAACGAGGGTGATCTAGTTATTCCTGCATCGAAAGCGAATTCAAAAACAATAAATTTCATGGCTAAAAATGGCAGAGGACTTATTTGTTTAGCGCTTACAAAAAAACAGGTAGATAAATTATATTTGCCTTTAATGTCAGCCATAAATAAGGCGCGCATGCAGACAGCCTTCACGGTGTCCATAGAAGCAAAAAAAGGAATAACAACTGGTATATCTGCTTTTGACAGAGCGAGAACAATTAAGGTTGCTATAAATAAAAATTCTAAAAGAAAAGATATTGTTTCACCTGGACATGTTTTTCCTTTGGTTGCAAGAAATGGTGGTGTGCTTGAAAGAGCAGGACACACTGAGGCATCAGTCGATATTTCAAAGCTAGCTAATCTAAATCCGAGTTCTGTGATTTGTGAGGTAATGAATGAAGACGGTAGGATGGCAAGGTTTGACGACCTTTTGCTATTTGCCAAGAGACATAATTTAAAAATTGCTAGTATAGAGGACTTAATTTCTTATAGATTAAAAAATGAAAAATTTATTTTTAATATTTCGAATAAAACTATTAAAATAAAAAATGTTGGACTTTTAAAATTGTATACTTTTAAAAATAAACTCGACAGTTCAGAACATTATGCTTTAATGCGAGGTAAATCTGGTAAAAAAAAATCTACAAGGGTAAGAGTAATTGCAATTAAAGTATCAAAAAAAATTGAAAAAATTAATGACCGATTATACTTAAAATCAATTAAACACCTATCTAAGTTTAAAAACTTTGTATTAATAATTATTAAAAATCAAATTTTAAAAAAAAATAAAAGTGATACAGTAAAAAACACCAATACCTTGAGATACTACGGGATTGGAGCCCAAATGATTAAAGATTTAAAAATTACTAACATGATATTAGTTTCTAGGTCAAAGAAGAAAATTATAGGATTGGATGGATATGGAATTAAAATTACAAAACAAGAAATAATTAAATGAAGAAAAAAATTAGGATTTGCATCGTTAGATCTAAATATAATGACACGACAAAACTTCTAGAAAGTGCCACTAAAGAGCTTGTTAGGAGAAAGATAGACTATAAGATTTTAGATGTACCAGGAGCTTTTGAAATTCCTGTAATGATAGCTAGAAACATTAACAGATTTGATGGCTTTATTGCTTTAGGGTCTATTATCAAAGGTGAAACGCCTAATTTCGACTTCATATCGTCCGCTATAACTAATAGTTTAATTCATTTATCTATCTCGAGTAAAAAACCAATCGGTAATGCTGTTCTTACCTGTTTAGACTCACATCAAGCAAAATTAAGAGCAAGCAAAGGATATGAAGCCGTTGTTGCAGTAGACGAAGTGTTAAATGTCAAATAATAAAAAAATAAGTCCAAGAATCAGAGTGGTACAAAAACTTTATGGAAATTCTTTAAATTCTGACTCAGTGATTGAGTACCCTAAAAGCCAATATAAAAAATTTATTAAGGATGTAGTGCAAGGCACTATCGAAAGAAATGATTTAATTGAGGAAACTTTATCTAAATATTTAGCTGAAGACTTAGATTTAAAGAGAACAGACAAACTATTAAAGATTATTATATTTGCAGCTATTTTTGAGCTTATGTTCAAGCATAACAATCCCACAAAAGTTATTATTAATGAGTACGTCAAAACTTCAGAGTTTTTTCTTGAAAAATCACAAATTAAATTTGTAAATGCTATATTGGATAAAATAGCTAAATATATAAGAAAAACTAATTAATTTTTACAGTAAAATATTTTTTTTAAAACTATTTCTTGCATTTAGGTAATTAATTTGGCAATTATGCTCATCTTTATGAATCCAGTGTACGAAGTACTATATTTAATAATTTTTACAGGGCTACTAGCTGTTGCTTATAGTTATCTACTTTCTTCACAAATCTTAAATTCGAGCCCTGGCAATGCAAAAATGCAAGAAATAGCAGAAGCTATTCAAATAGGGGCGAAAGCTTATTTAAAGAGACAATACATTACTATAGGTATCGTAGGCTTAATCGTTTTAGCGGTAGTAAGTTATTTTTTTAGTCCACTTGTAGGATTAGGTTATTTTATTGGTGCGTCATTATCAGGTGTCGCAGGTTATGTAGGCATGTTAATTTCTGTGAAGGCAAATGTTAGAACAGCAGAAGCATCAAGAAAAAGTCTGCAAGCCGGTTTAACTATGGCATTTAAGTCTGGTGCAATTACTGGTTTATTAGTTGCTGGTTTAGCTCTTTTAGCTATAGCTATTTATTATTATATCTTAATAAAATTAGACGTTGAAAAAAGAGAAATTATAGATGCGCTAGTTGCTTTAGGATTTGGGGCTTCATTAATCTCTATTTTTGCTAGACTAGGAGGTGGAATTTTTACAAAAGGTGCTGATGTTGGTGCGGATTTAGTTGGAAAAGTAGAAGCAGGCATCCCTGAAGATGATCCAAGAAATCCAGCAGTAATAGCAGATAACGTTGGTGACAACGTAGGTGATTGTGCTGGGATGGCAGCAGATTTATTTGAAACTTACGCAGTTACAATTGTAGCCACAATGGTTCTTGCCTCTATATTTTTTTCTGACAATCCTTTCATGATGATTTACCCTTTGGCAATCGGTAGCTCGTGTATTTTAACATCTATAGTCGGAACTTGGTTCGTCAAACTAGGAAAAACTAAAAATATCATGAACGCTCTATATAAAGGTTTTGTTGTAACAGCTATTTTGTCGTTAATTATTTTATATCCAGTTACAGACTCAATTCTAGGATTAGAAACAAATTTTAAATCATCTGGAAAAATTTTTACAGGATTAGATTTATATATTTGTGGTATCGCTGGATTAGTTATAACGGGATTATTAATATGGATAACTGAATATTATACTGGAACAGAATACAGGCCAGTTCGATCGATTGCCCAATCATCTACAACAGGCCATGGTACAAATGTTATTCAGGGCTTAGCAGTTTCTATGGAAGCAACTGCAATACCCGCGCTAATAATCGTAATTGGAATTCTTTACACAAATAGCTTAGCTGGTTTATTTGGAATAGCTATCGCAGTAACATCAATGTTAGCATTGACCGGTATGGTTGTTGCTTTAGATGCATATGGGCCCGTCACTGATAACGCTGGTGGTATAGCACAAATGGCAAAATTACCAAACAGCGTTAGAAAAACTACAGATGCCTTAGATGCAGTGGGAAATACTACTAAAGCAGTAACAAAAGGATATGCAATAGGTTCTGCGGGTCTAGGCGCTCTTGTACTGTTTGCAGCTTATACAGAAGATATTAAATTTTTTTCTACAGTTAAAGGTTCAGCGCTCGAAGGAATAAAAGTTAGTTTTGATTTATCTAATCCCTATGTAGTTGTCGGCCTGCTGGTTGGTGGAATGCTGCCTTATCTTTTTGGATCAATGGGTATGCAAGCAGTAGGGCGAGCAGGCGGTGCCGTTGTTGTAGAAGTTAGGAGACAATTTAAAAAAATTCCAGGCATAATGAAAGGAACTAGAAAACCTGACTATGGAAGATTAGTAGATCTATTAACCAAAGCAGCAATTAAAGAAATGATTATTCCTTCTTTACTTCCGGTTTTATCACCAATTCTTTTATACTTTATTATTTTGCCAATTGGTGGAATAGGCGCAGCTTTATCCACTCTAGGTGCGATGTTACTTGGTGTAATTATAACTGGCTTGTATGTAGCTATTTCGATGACTGCAGGTGGTGGCGCATGGGACAACGCAAAAAAATATATCGAAGATGGAAACTTTGGTGGAAAAGGTTCAGAAGCACACAAAGCTGCTGTTACAGGCGATACAGTTGGTGATCCTTATAAAGATACTGCTGGACCCGCTGTAAATCCGATGATTAAAATCACTAATATAGTTGCATTACTTTTATTAGCAATAATAGCTCACTAAAATTTATTTTTACCGTACATTTTTTGTCTTACACTAGATAAGAATTTAGACACAAAACTTGTTTGAGTTACGTCATTTTTTGTTTCATTTTTTGAATAAGAAATTTTATTCATATTCTCTTTATTAAGTATTTTTTTACCTGTTAAAATTCCATACTTATCAAACTTAAGTTCTAAAACTTTGTTTGTTTTTAGAACATTCTGGCCTAATTTTATCAATTTACCTTTTGCTATTGTTCTTTCGAAGTAAATCCAGGTATTGTCATCTCTAATTGATTCTGAATGTGGGTTACCTATTATCTTTATCACATCATTTTGGTTAGTTTTTCCAACTGTTAAAGTTTTTTCCCTATTCTCTAAAAAGTTTATCCCATGATCTTTATTGGGATCATTTAATTGACAGTTATTTAAAAGAAATAAAAAAAATATGATATAAAGTTTTTTATAATGTTTTCTATTTATCAAAGTCATAACAATACTCTTTACAACAAAATAGTTGAATTATCACGTAATATTTATTTTTATAAAGAAATAAATTTAAAAGACAATTTTGAAACAAGAATAAATCTGATTTTTACTCATTTTTCAATATTACTTATAATTTTTAAAAAAAAAAAGAAGGTCTTCCCTCAAAATATTTTTGATAATTTTTTTTTAAATATTGAATACCATATAAGGGAGATAGGTTACGGTGATGTGACGGTAAATAAAAAGATGAAAACATTAACTAGAGTTTTTTACGATATTCTCCTCAAGATCGATAAATCTAAATCAGAAATTTTTGAATTAAATAATAGAATTTTAAAAACTTATTTTGAACCAACAAATCCAAATATTACTATATTAAGTGATGATTTAAGTGAATATTTCAATAAATTTTACAATTATTCTTTTGAATTAAACACAGATATTATGTTAAAAGGAGAAATTAAGTTTAAATATAAAAAATAAAATGGCAGTACCTAAACGTAAAACGACCCCATCAAAAAGAAATATGAGAAGATCTCATCATCGTATTAAATCAATAAATATTATTGAAGATAAAAAAAGTGGTGAATACCGTTTATCACATCATGTAGATCTAAAAACTGGTTATTATAACGGCAAAAAAATTTTAGACGTATAGTCAAAAAGATTACTCAAATCATGAACAACAAAATCATAATTGCAATTGATGCAATGGGAGGTGAAAATTCCCCGTATAAAAATATAGAAGGTATTTCGCTATATTTAAAAAAAAATAAAAAAAAAAATGATGTTTTTTTTAATATTTATGGAGATAAAAATCTAATAGAGAAAGAACTAGTTAAAAACAACGTTTCTTCTGAAGTATATAAAATCTTTCCTTCAAGTACCGTTGTATCGGACGAAGAGACACCTCTAACAGCTATTAAAAACGCCAAAGACAGCAGCATGTGGAACTCGATTAACTCTCAACTTATTTCAAATTCAGACATTACTTTGTCCGCAGGAAACACAGGTGTTTTGTTTGTTGTTTCTAGGTTGCTGCTTAAAACAATTGACTCCGTAAGTAAACCTGCTCTCGCTGGCTTATGGCCAAATGAAAAAAATACAAATGTTGTTTTAGATCTTGGTGCAAATGTGGAGTGTGATGAGAAAAACCTAATTGATTTTTCCGAAATGGGGGCCGCATTGTATAAAGCGTTATTTCCAGAAGACTTTCCAAAGGTTGCATTATTAAATATTGGCTCTGAAGAAATTAAAGGGACAGATATATTGAAAAAAACTTACATAAAACTTAAAGAAGTTAGTAAATATGGAGATTTTACGTTCAATGGATTTATTGAAGGAAATCAAATAACGGACGGTAAATCAAATGTAATTGTGACAGATGGCTTCACAGGCAATATTGCTTTAAAAACCGCAGAAGGCACAGCTAAATTTATAACTGACTCACTTAAAAAATCACTCACGTCAACATTGTTTGCAAAAATTTCAATTATATTCTCTTTTTTTGCCTTAAAAAAATTTAAAGAAAAATTAGATCCTAGAAAATTTAATGGAGCAATCTTTTTAGGTCTCAAAGGACCAGTAGTAAAGAGTCATGGATCTACCGATGCCATAGGATTTTACTACTCAATTGACTTGTGCTACCGCATTATTAAAGGTGATTTAATGAATAAAATTAAAAATAATTTAAGCCATGTTAATAATGAAGGCAAATAGAAACAATACTAGCAAAAAAAATATAATTAAGAATATTTTTAATCAAATAGGAATCCCCATCAATTATAGCGCACAAATAATTGATGATTTAATATTAATTTTGATTTTAAACATCAAATTAAACAAATCATTAAAGATTAAAAATTTTGGGACTTTTTTTTTAAAAAGTAAAAATAAAAGGATAGGAAGAAATCCAAGAGATAAAATTGATCACGTAATTTCAGAAAGAAGTGTGGTAACATTTAGAGCAGCTGAAAATTTAAAGAAAAAATTAGATTCTAATGCCATTAAATAAAGATAAGATTTTATCCATTTCAGAAGTAGCAAAGATGTTTGGATTAAGAAATTTGAAAACTAAAAAGCTTTCAACTCATACATTGAGATTTTGGGAAACTAAATTTAAACAATTAAAGCCAATAATACTATCTGGAGGAAAACGGTATTATTCATTTCAAAATATCATGGTGATAAAAATGATTGTTTTTTTATTAAAAGATCAAGGATTAACAATAAATGGAGCAATAAAGGTAATGAATAGTAACCCTAAAAAACTTGACGCAACAAAATCAACAAGTATAAGAAGTAATTATTACAAGAAAAATATTAAATTAAAATCTTTAGAAATTTTAAAAAGAATAAAAAAAATTAATGGCTAAAAAAACACATATCAAAGTAAGATTAGTACCTGAATCAAAACCTGATAGCTCTTTCTTCTACTACACCCGCAAACCTACAAAGGGTGAAAAAGCTAAAGAAAAATTAAAGGTAAGTAAATATAATCCTGCCACAAGAAAACACGAGATTTTTGTGGAAAAAAAACTACCACCCCACAGCAAATAAGCTATTTTTTTCTAAATTTTTTAAACTCATAATTTATAAAACCTTTAATCATAGCTTTCCAAATATTGACTGTTATATCTGAGTCAATATTAATTTTTTTTGAGTTTTTTTTTATTCTTTTTAAAATAAAGTTTATTCTTTTATTATCGACTACTTCATTTTTGTTTTTTTTAAGTTTAAGAACTTGATCAACTAGTAAAGATCTTTTTTTTATTAAATTTAAAAGCCGAATATCAATTTTATCAAGTTTCTTTCTAATTATATTGATATTTACATTTTTCATAGCGACATTTAATTCAGATAATAATACTAATTAAATTATATATTATATTTGTCCATGTTTAAAAATGAAAAATATTACAGCCTTTTTTCTATTTGGCTGATTAGCCTTATACTTTTAGTAGCTCTTATAATTATTGTGGGTGGTCTCACCAGATTAACAGACTCTGGCCTATCTATTACCGAGTGGGAAGTTTTTAAAGGAGTTTTGCCTCCACTTAATCAGGATGATTGGGATAAATATTTTTTAGCATACAAGTCTATTCCACAATATATTTATTTAAATTCAAGCATGAGTTTGGATGAATTTAAATTTATTTTTTTCTGGGAGTATTTTCATAGAATGTTAGGAAGAATAATTGGGCTTTTCTTTTTTCTTCCTTTTATTTTTTTATTATTAAGGGGCGCCTTAAATAATTATCTTAAATCAAGATTAGTTGCGATTTCATTATTAATTTTATTACAAGGATTAATAGGTTGGTACATGGTTAAAAGTGGACTAGTAGAAAACGTGAGTGTTAGTCATTACCGATTATCTCTTCATCTATTAACTGCATTTATAATATTTTCATCTCTAATTTGGATTTACATGAATCATTACTTTGAAAAAAAAGTAAAATTTTTTCATATAAGAACTGAATATTTTTTTTTAAAGATTTTAATATTTTTGATTTTTTTACAAATTGTAATTGGAGCGTTTGTTTCTGGATTGGATGCTGGAAAGATATATCAAACATGGCCTCTTATGAATGGTGCTTACTTCCCAGATGACAGTATTTCAGATAATTTATTTAACTTTAATAAACCTAGTATCGTTCAATTTTTACATCGAAATATTGCTTATATTATTTTTGTTATAAGTCTTTATTCTGGTATTTATATTTATAGAAATAGAATTAAAGAATTATATTATTCATATATATTTTTTATTTTGTTTATAGGTTTGCAAATTATTCTTGGTATTTTAATTTTATATACAAATGTAAATATCTACATTGCATCTCTACATCAAATTTCGAGTATTTTTTTGATAATTTCATCTCTCAATCTATATTATCAAGCAATAAGGAGTGATTAAGGTAATATTCAAATATATTTATTTATAATAAATCTTGAAATTTAATTGACTTTATTAGTCTTTATTAGTAATTATCGCCGTAATTCAAATGACCCCTTTTATTAAAAAAAAAGAAATTAAAAATGACTGGTACATAGTCAGCGCAGAAAATGCTGTAGTTGGTAGGTTGGCGTCATATATATCAAAGGTACTTAGGGGAAAAAACAAAGCTACTTACAATCCTCATATGGATAATGGCGACTTTGTAATAGTTACAAATGTAGAAAAAATTAAATTTACTGGAAAAAAATATACAAATAAAATTTATTATAGACACACTGGACATCCTGGAGGCATTAAGGAAACAACGCCAAAAAGATTAAATGGAAAGGATAAGTCGGATGAAGTACTTAAACTTGCTGTAAAAAGAATGTTACCAATTGGTCCATTGGCTAGAAAACAACTCTCAAAATTAAAAATATACAAGGGTGAAAATCATCCTCATGAAGTTCAAAATCCTATATTAGTCAATTTTAAAGATCTAAATAAAAAAAATACAATAAGAATTTAATGGAATTACAAACACCTATAAAAAAGAGTTCACCAAAAAAAATTAAATTAGATTTTAAAGATAGCAAATATGCTACCGGAAGAAGGAAGCGATCTATAGCAAAAGTTTGGTTGAAAAAAGGAACAGGTTTAATCCATGTTAATGGAAAAAAAATGCATGAGTATTTTAAACGACCAGTTCATCAAATTATTGTATTGCGTCCACTAGAATTATCAGAAGTCGCTAGCACATATGATGTCAGAGCATCAGTAAAAGGAGGTGGTCTATCCGGTCAAGCAGGTGCAATAATTCACGGTATATCAAGAGCTCTTGTTCTACAGGACCCTAATTTAAAAACTACATTAAAAAAAGAGAAATTAACTACCCGTGATTCAAGAGTTGTAGAGAGAAAAAAATACGGGCGCAAAAAAGCGAGAAGAAGCTTCCAATTTTCAAAAAGATAAATCATTTAAATTTCATATTAATTCCATCAGTGATATAAATATTTTATGTCGCAAAAAAAAATTAATGTTGCTATCGCTGGTGCCACTGGTTATGTTGGTTTAGATTTAGTTTTTTACCTCTCAAAGCATCCAAATATAAATATTTCGTACCTGTGTGCACAAAAAAAACTTGGTAAACAGATTCAACAATTCGATAAAAGAATTAAAAAAAAATTACCTAAGATTTCCTCCTTGCAAAAAGTTGACTGGTCTACTGTAGATTTGCTTTTTTTATCTTTACCGAATGGCGAGGCTCAAAAAATAATTATGAATCTATATAATTGTTCACATTTAAAATTTATTGATCTATCAGCAGATTTTAGAATTGAGGATTCTAGGGTGTATAAAAAATGGTATTCGTTAAAACATAGTGCTAAAATTTTAATTAGTAAATCTATTTATTCAATACCTGAATTTACTAAAAGTAAAATCAACAAATTTAGAATTGTTGCCAACCCAGGTTGTTATCCAACTTGTATTCAACTGGTTTTACTCCCGCTTTTAAGTAAATCTTTAATAAACACAAAAAATATTACAATAGATTCTAAATCAGGTTATTCAGGCGCAGGAAAAAAGTTTAAATCTAAGTTTTCACATAAAAATTTTTATGAGTCAGTTTTTGCTTATGGCATTGAAAAGCATAGACATATGTCTGAACTTGACCAAGAATTTAATAAATATTCAAAAGAAAAACTTTTATATACTTTTAATCCTCATTTACTTCCCACTTTTAGAGGAATGCTTTCTTCTATATATATAGAAGTTAAAAAAAATGTTACTGTAAAAAAAATACATTCAGAACTTAGTAAATTTCATTATAGAAATAAATTTATACATTTAAAAAAAATTAATACTCCGATTGGAAGTGGAAATGTTTTAAATAGTAATAAATGTGAAATATCAGTTTGCAAAACAAGATATAGTAATAAATTGGTAATTTTCTCTGCAATTGATAACCTAGTAAAAGGAGCTTCCGGACAAGCAATTCAGAATATGAACTTAATGTATAATCTCAAAGAAAATTTAGGTTTAAAGTGAAAATCTTCTATCTGATTATAATTTTGTTCTTAATCTCATGTAGCACTAACGTAAAAAAATACGTTTGTGGCGATCGCGCATGTGTCGATAAAAAAGATTTTAATGAGTATTTTTCTAAAAATTTAACCATGGAAATATTAGATACCAAGAAAAAGAAAGATAAAACAGTTGATCTAGTTTTGTTAAATAGTAATTCGTCTATCCTTATAAAGGAAGATGTTAAAACAGCTAAACAGAAGAAAAAATTAAGAAAAAAAGAAGAAAAAGAAAAATTAAAAGCAGGTAAAATTAGAGTATTGGAAGAAAGAAAAATTAGAAAAGTAGAAGAAAAAAATCGAGCCAAAACAGCTAAACAAATTGCCAAAAGTTCAAAATCTGGTTCAACTGAGGAAAAAATAATTAATAATAAAACTATCGTTAACCAAACTAATAATAATACCAACAAAAGTCCTGTTAAAAAAAATAGCAATAAAACAAAATCTATAAACAATCAGATTAAATTAGATAAAGCTCAAAACGAAAACATAAAAAGCATATGTGACGAAGTTAAAGATTGTGATATTAATAAGATTGCTGAAATGTTACTCAAAAAAGGAAAAAACAAACCGTTCCCGAGTATATCATCAAATTAATTTTTAAATGAAAAAAAAAATGAATATTGTAGTTGTTGGTCTTGGAAATATCGGGTCTTATTTTTATAACTATTTAAAAAAAAATAAGAATACCCTATTTAATAAGACCAATGCTGTTCCTAACATACTCTACGTCTCTGCTAGGTCGTTTAAAAAGAAAAGAGAGGCAAAAATTCCAAAAAAACTGTGGTTAAAGAATTGTTTATCATCAACAAAAATAAAAAATGTTGATATAATTGTAGAATTAATTGGAGGAGAAGAGGGCACAGCAAAAAAGTTAGTGTTTGAAGCTTTAAAAAATAAAAAACACGTTATTACGGCAAACAAAGCTCTTGTCGCAAAATATGGCGATCAATTAGCAAAAATTGCAGAAAAAAATAAAGTAAATTTTGAATTTGAAGCGGCAGTTTGTGGAGGCATACCCATTATACGTTCAATAAAAGAGGGGCTGATCGCAAATGATATTACTAAAATTTATGGAATACTAAATGGAACATCAAATTATATATTGACATCAATGGATAAATATAAACTTGAATATAAAGACGCTTTATTTAACGCTCAAAAATTAGGTTACGCAGAATCTAACCCCTCATCTGATATTAACGGAGACGACGTTGCGTCTAAATTAAAAATCTTAGCGGCTCTTTCTTTTAATTCATTTATTAACAATAAATCTATATTAGTAGAAGGAATTAAAGATATAGACCAAACAGACATAAGCAACGCCAACCAATTAGGGTATAAAATTAAACTTGTTGGTGTTGCTGAACTAATAAATAATAAAATTACACAAAGTGTTTATCCAGCTCTGATTAAAAATAATTCCTATATTGCAAAAATTGACGGTGTTTTAAATGCCGTAATTGCCGAATCTAGACCTGTTGGTCAAACTGTTTTACAAGGTGAGGGCGCTGGTCCAGGCCCAACAACATCTTCATTAATATCAGATTTATGCTCCGTACTAAGAGGTAATATAAAATTTCCCTTCATGATCTCAAATAAAAAAAGGAAAATTGCATCATATGAGAGTATAAATAATAAAAAATTTACTGTTTATTTAAGGTTCGATGTTCAGGATAAACACGGAATATTATCTGAAATTACAAAAGTGATGGCGAAAAATAAAGTTTCCATAAAAAGATTGATCCAAAACCCCACGGAAAAGAAAAAAAACGCGTCAATTATTATTATTACACATCAGGCAAAAAGCTCATCTTTAATAAATGTTATGTCTGTTTTAAAAGTTAAAAAATACTTAATAAATAAACCCAAACTTATCAGAGTTGAAAATATCTAATGAGCTTACAGAAAAGCTATTTAGATCAATTTATCAAAGCAGTTGAATACGCTGCTTACGGTGCCTCTTTTTTTATCGGAAAAAAAAATAAAAATAGTGCTGATAAGGGTGCCGTTGATAGAATGAGAGATGAACTAAATAAAATTAATATGAATGGCACTGTCGTTATAGGCGAAGGTGAAATGGACGAAGCACCAATGTTATATATCGGTGAAAAAGTCGGAACAAAAATTGGGACAGAAATAGATATTGCTTTAGATCCTCTAGAAGGAACAAATTTTACAGCTAACAATTTACCTGGTGCTTTTTCGGTTTTAGCTGTTGCAGAAAAAGGAAATTTACTATCAGCACCTGACACTTACATGGAAAAAATTGTTATAGGCTCCAATCTTCCTGCTAATTTATTAGACCTAGATAACAATGTTGAGACGAATATTAATTTACTCGCTGAAGCTAAAAACAAAAAAACATCAGAGTTAAGTGCCTGTTTGCTTAATAGACCAAGACATAAAAAAATTATTGAAACTCTCAATAAACTTAAAGTTCAAATTGATTTTATAACTGATGGAGATATAGCGGGTGCAATGTCTGTTATAGGAGATAATCCTAAAAATGATATCTACCTAGGTACAGGTGGTGGTCCGGAAGGAGTTATAACAGCTGCAGCTTTAACGTGTTATGGTGGCCAAATACAAGGCCGATTATTACTGAGTGGAGATGAAATTTCTAGAGCACAAAAACTTGGCATAAATGATTTAAAAAAAAAATACAACCTTGACGATATGGTAAAGGGCGATGTAATTTTTTGTGCATCAGGTGTGACAGATGGAGATCTTGTGAAGGGCATTGTTGTGTCGGAAGATAAATTTGTAGTCAACACTTTAGTACTCCATAAAAGTCAAAATATAAAAAAAAAAATTATAAATATTCATAAAACATGAGTCCTACTTCAGTGAGAGGAAAAAATTGGATTTCTAAAGAATTCAGTTCTGAAGATATTAGTTTTTTTAAAACTAACTATTTTTTAGATGAAATAGTTGCAAAATTACTATCAATTAGAAAAATCAGTAGAGAGGAAGTAAGTTTTTTTCTAGATGCTTCAATAAAAAATATATTACCCAATCCTTTTATTTTGAAAGATATGGATAAAGCTATCGACAGAACTGTAGCAGCGATTAAGAATAAAGAAAAAATTGGTATATTTGGTGATTATGATGTTGATGGTGCAACATCTACAGCAATTTTAGGACAATATTTTAGATCTTTAAAAATTTATTTTGATATTCATATACCGGACAGAAAAAATGAAGGCTTTGGACCGAATGAGAAAGCTTTTACAAAATTTATCGACAATGGTGTTAATTTAATTTTTACAGTTGATTGTGGTACTTTATCTTTTGCACCAATTAGTTTTGCTAAGAGTAAGAGTATTGATGTTATCATCATTGATCATCATCAATCAGAAACAAAATTACCTCAGGCTCACTCAATAGTTAATCCCAATAGATTTGACGATAGATCTGAACTTAATTATTTATGTGCAGCAGGCGTATGTTTTTTATTTTTGGTTGCGCTAAATAAGAGATTAAGAGATGAAAATTGGTTTAAATCTAATGCTATTAATGAGCCTAATTTAATAAACATACTTGATTTGGTCTCTCTGGGAACAGTTTGTGATGTAGTACCTTTAATTGGATTAAATAGAGCAATTGTCAATCAAGGTCTTAAAGTTTTAAAAAGAAAAAAAAATTTAGGATTAAAAACATTAATGGAACTAAATAACATCGAAACAAGTATAACATCATACCATTTGGGTTATGTCCTTGGGCCAAGGATTAACGCAGGCGGCAGGGTAGGCAAATCTTCTCATGGTGCAAATCTTTTGTTAAATATAAATTCTCAAGAATCTTTTAAACTTGCCTCTGAATTAAATGATTATAATAAAGAACGTCAAGTACTTGAAGCTGATCTGTTAGATAAAATATTAAATACAGGATATCAAAATAGTTCAGATCCAGTAATTATTTTGTATGGAGAAAATTGGCATGAAGGAATTATAGGAATTATAGCAGCTAGAATTAAGGAAAAATTTAACAAACCAGTAATTATTATTTCTGTAATTGGTGATGTTGGTAAAGGGTCAGCTAGGTCAATTTATGGGTTTGATATTGGATCAGTAATTATTGGTGCGGTTCAAGATGGGCTGCTCGTCAAAGGAGGTGGTCATAAAATGGCGGCTGGATTTACAGTGAATATGAAAAAAATTGAAGAGTTTAAAGAATTTGTTTTTAGAAAATTTAAATCAATAAATATTAACCTAGATGATAAACAAAAGTATTATTTTGACGCAGAAATAGCTCCAGCTGCAGTTAATATAAATTTTTTCGAGAAGATAAATATATTGTCACCTTTTGGCTCTGGAAATGTTGAGCCTAGATTTTTAATACAAAATTTAAAAGTGGTAAATTCCAAAATTGTGGCAGAAAAACATATTAAATCAGTGTTAAGTGGAGCTGATTCTTCCGTCTTAAAAACAATTTGCTTTAATAGCGTAGGTACAGAATTAAGTACTTACTTATTAAAAAAAAATCCTAAAAACTACAACATCGTGGGAAAATTGAGTCTTAATGAATGGAGAGGGCAAAGAAATGTAGAGTTTATTATTGATGATATATCTGTTATTAAATAATAAAATATTAGGTCCCATC
>Ga0115004_10000792_pt1 | contig 24945 bp, 27 predicted proteins | sample ArcticOcean_MG_C_10_FD_88737 | JGI IMG/M metagenome (GOLD analysis project Ga0115004, IMG submission 88737) | Marine microbial communities from western Arctic Ocean - ArcticOcean_MG_CB11_90 | ecosystem: Environmental > Aquatic > Marine > Oceanic | place: Arctic Ocean: Canada Basin | collected... | reverse complement strand
TTGTTGTTGTTGTTCTCGCCGTCGTCGCCACCGGACGACCCGTCGTCGGTCGGTTTGTCGTCACTCCCAGAAGAAGTGTCGTTCTTCCCATCACTCGCCGTCGCGAAAAGGTGAGTCATGCCGCGTGCTCCCGTCCCGTGTAAACCCCGAGTGTCTCGCCTGCTACACAAAACGCTGTTTCGACTGGTGGACGTGGAAGCGGTTCTCTTAACCGATTCCATCCTTCCACCCTCACGTCCCGACGCCACCGCGTGACTCGTCGATCGCACATCTTTACGATCGGACGGGAGGGGATACACTGGACCGCTTTTGATCGCCGTGATCGCGCGTCCCGTTCGTCTCGCACCCGACTGTTTGCTCATACACGCCAACGGCATCGCCAACACTGAAGCCATCGCACACGACATCGTCCGTCCCGCGATCGGAACCCTAACCCTACTGTCTGTCCACCACGCGCGGAGGACGAGTGCGAGCGAGGGCACGAGGGTTGAGGTGCGAGAAAAAATCCGCCTTCAAAAGGTGAAGCGTTTGAACAATCGCGTTATTTTGACCGCCGTGGTTTGGTCCCAGTTTCGAATGAAACCGACCTCTCTTGACCTTTCGGTCAGACGTGTCGGTCAACTTTGGATTTGAAAGGAACGGAAAAGGAAAAGCCGGATTTTTTTTTTGAGGTTCCTTCCACTTGCAGCGACGTCTTGACCACACCCCCCGCGCCCACCCCGCCGTCGCGTCCGTCGGCCCGCGGCCTCGGGTTCGGTATGGTACGTGCGGTTCACGTGGACGCCTTTGTTTGCCCCTTGTGACTCGTGTGTTCCCCACCGGGTTTCCCCAAAGAGGTCGCACCGAAGTCCAAATCTCGCGCGCGCTCATCTTCATCTTCGTCCCCCCGCGGACGCACCGTATCGATGTGGCCTCGAAACCGGTGTCTTCACAACCCGGGTGTCTTCACAACCCGAGCATCTAAGAGTGACTCTAACCTTTCCTCCCTCCCTCCCTCCCTCCTTCCCACCTAACAGGCCGACGAAGACCCGACCGAGAAGTTCAGCCTGGAGCTCGAGACGAAACAGCTCGGGGAGCTTCAGGAAAGCAGAGACGAGTTGCTAAGCCGAGTGTCGCACTTAAAACGCGACCTACAAGACTGGAGGTTCAAGCTTGATACGCAGGTCAAGAGCTACCGTTCGGAACTGGGGGATTTACGGAAAACCCTGAACAACGAAGTCACCTCGTTACGGGACGAGTTCGCGGATCTGCGAAACACGCTTAAGCAGCAGCTGGAAGCGACCGCCGAGATGGCCGCCGAGGAGGCGGAGGAGGAGTGAGGGAAAAAAGAAGAAGAAAAAGTCGTCTCGTTGTAATGCCCCACGTTCTGTACCACCACTCGGTACGAGTAAAACGTTTCTTGTTCTGTACCTCATTTCGAACACGCAAACGGCCGGGACAAGTCCACCGGGACGTTTCGTTTCGGGGGTGTCAACACGTCGGCCGTGTCTGTCATTGCAACGAGGCTAGGCTCTCCATGATGATGGAAAACGAAAAAGAAACTTCGCCGTTGCGTTTGGAAAACAGTCAAAACTCGACTTCCGCTTTTGGCGCGTTGGCTTTTTATTTTGAGAAGCATCCTAGCGGTTGCCCCATCACTTCGTGCACGCGCGGCGTGCTCGCCGTGCCTGCGCTCGTGTGCCTTGAGCGCGTGCGTATTCACCCACACAACACACACACACAATCAACATGGCCACGAACGAAGTCGAGGAGGCGGTGAAACGCATCAACTCGCACAAAGGCGTGCTCGGGATTCTCATCGTGAACAACGACGGGATCCCTATTAAAACCACGCTTTCCCCAACGGAGACGGTGCAGCACGCCGCGCTTGTCACGCACTTCGCCAAGAAAACCAAAGCGGTTATTAATCAACTAGACCCGGACAACAAACTCACGTTCGTCAGGGTCAGGAGCAAAAAGCACGAAATACTCATCGCACCGGATGTGGACTACACCTTGGTGGTGCTTCAAAATCCGCAATGATGGGAGGGCTGTATGGGATACAGTCGGAAAGTACGGACCCCACTCCGTCTACCCTTTCCAATCCCTCATACACATTACGAGAGACTGTTTGTTTGACTGTGTAAAAATAAAGCTTTAAAAAAGGCTCCCCAGCCCTAAACTCGCGGTCAACGCGTTGGTTCCGCTTCGCACGCCAAGGTCCATCTCGGTTAGTTTCGTTATGTTCTCAACGAGTTGAACCTCGGTGGGTTCCCACATCGCTCTTGCTTTGGTGACGTTTCGTATCTCACCCGGGTCCCACTGTTGCACCGCGGCGAGCACGGGCAGCAATTGGTTCTGTTCGTCCCACGTTTTCGCGTCGAAGTATTTCAGCGTCACGTGCTTGACGTGTAACAATTGCTGTGAAGATTCGCTGGATTCTCCTTTCCCTGAGTTTCCAGAGTCACCTGACCCTTTCCGTCGCAACGTCTCAAGCTCTTGTGTCGTAGCTTCTAAGGTTACCGCAGCGCGTTCCATGACGATCTTAGAGTCGGTCTCCGATTCCTTCGCTTTCCGCAACGCGTTTTGCTTTTCGTCTTCCGCTATTTTTAGTCTATCCCCCAGCGCCTTGTACTCGGCGTCAAGCGCGTCGTACCGCAAACCGCACCGCCGCAACCGGGCGATTTCGGAGACTGATTCGGTAACCCCAGTTCCGGATTGCGACAGTAGCTTCGTCGCAGCAAGGGAGTGTTCCGCGCTCGCCAGCGCTTGACGAACGGTTTGGAGCTCGAGCGTAAGTTGCGCTACTTGTTCCGAAGTCAAAGCGTTTTCTGGAAGCGACGCATCGTTTGAAGTTCCAACACCGCCGTTTACCCCACCCTGGTTTTCTTTTTCGGTCTGCAAAACACCGAGTTTCGCCAAAGCGTCCTGAAGCGCGTTTTCCGCGCGCAACGCCCTTTGCTCCAAATCAACATCCGATTCAGGTGACGGCGCGGCGTCGTCCTTCGCCGCGCGCCTTTCTTTCATCGCGAAACTCTCCGCGGCGTCGCGTTCCCTCAACAAAGACGTCTCTCGCTCCAGCTCCGCGGCGCATTCACTCTTCACGGCTTCACAGGAAAGCTCCGCTTCCGTGGCTCTTAGCTCAGCATCCTCCACCGAATCGTTGGCCTGCTTCAATTTGCGTTTCAAAATGTGCAAGCTCTCCGTCGCGTCCCGGTACTTGACAGAAACCTCCTCAAACGCTTCCGCGTTTTGAGAAGACGCCAGGGAAACCCTCTTGCCGTCCCTAAGCGCGTCCTCCGCGTCTGAAAGTTGTTTCTCAAGTTGCGTCGTTCGACTCTTGTGTGACCCGGTTTCGGTTCTCAAGCACTCAATCTCTAGTGTCAGTCCATGTGTGTGGTTCCGCAACTCCAAAACGTCCCGACGCGCGTTCGTTAGCTCGGCGCGCAACTCGGTTTCCGACCGAACCGTCCCAACGTGTTTCCGCTTCAGCTCCGCTATGTACGACGCGGACTGGTTCGCCAGCTCACCCGTGCTTCGCGCGATTTCCCGAGCAGAGGCTAAATCCGTCTCTAAAGAGCTTATTCTTTTTGTGTAGGTGACTAACGATTTTTCGCAAACCCGCAGCTCTGCTTTCGTGGCGTTCGTTTCGGCGAGCGCGCGGTCGAGGTGTTTTTTAGTTTCAGGGGAGACGAAGAAATCGTGCGACGCGTTTGACGCGTCACCTTCGGTGCCTTCGTTACCGGTCGTTGCCTTTTCCATCGCAAACACCGCCTCTGCCTTCGCCTCGTTACTCTCACGAAGCAGCCTTGTTAACGTCTCTACTTTGCACGTCATCGCCTCCAGCGCCGCCTCGGCGTCCTCCGCCCTGTGGCGCGCGACTCGGGATTGCGATTTCAGAGTTTCGATGACCACTTCTGATGTTGTCGTGTTGTTTGTCTCCGGGTCGGTTTCTGCTGACGGATCCACTGTGCTTTCCAGCGCCCCTGCCTCTACCGTGGTCTCAAGCGCCCATGACTCTACCGTGGTCTCACGTTCCCCGGACTCCACTCCAGGAGTCGGACGCGTCACCGTCCCCCGAGTCACGCCCGAAAGGGTCGCGGAATTCGGTCCCGAAAGCACATCCGTCCCGAGATCCGTCCCGGATTCGTCCGCGGTCGGGCCCAAGGTCGGCCCCGGGGACGGCGGTTTGAAGTTATCCAGCCAGGACATCCCCCCGCCGCCGGCGGGCCCGGGAGGAGGGCGTGCGCCGTTGGGATTCGCCATCGCGCGAAGGGCCGGCCTCACACGACGCGTCAACCCGGTGCGCCCAAGCGGACTGCTTCGATTCTCGCCGCGGCGCCCCGAAACGAAACTCGGCGTGACGAACGAAAGCCTTTTCGCGTTTTCGGCTCTTTTTCCTATCCATCCGTCCACCCCTCGTCTCCGCGACGTCCATTGCGTGTGGCACCGGCACCGGCCACGCCTGTCCCATCGGTCTCGGTTGCGTGATGCCCATGCTCGCCATGGCGATGCGAACCTGCGTCTCAAACCGAATCGTCCAAAAGAACGTCGCGAGTTCGAGTTCGGGAAGCGCCACACGATTAGGCACCCGCAACAAACGAGTTGCCTGTTTTCGCCAGATTCACACACGACGTGATTCCTACACGACCGTGGTCATCCCACGCGCCACCGCCGCCAACGACACCGCCACGGATGTGTCACCCGACGCCGCAAACGCGGTCGCCACGGCGTTCGTGGACGCGCAGGTTAAGTCTAACATGAGAGTGGGGGTTACCAGTGGTAACATTATAGGCCCTGTGTTGAGTTTGATTCACGATAAACTCGCCGCTGGATCGCTCACGAACGTCGTCGCCGTACCCGCGGACGCCCTCGCCGCGAAGGAGTGCGCGGTGGCGGGCGTGTTGGTGTCGCCATTCGAAAGGAACGAGGACGGGAAGCTAGTGGCGAGTGAGGTTGATGTGTTGGCGCTTTCCGTGGACGAGTTGGTGGTGGGTAAAGATGGAAAAATTGCAGCGATTTTTGGACGCGCGCAGCGACCGGTACAACCGGATTTGCAATCCGTCGCGAAGATGGCCGCGAAGGCGAAAATCGTGGTGTGCCTCGCGACGCACTCCAGGGATGAGCCTATCGAGGAATGCGATGCTCTTTTCGAAGATTCAAAAGATTCAAACACAAAATTCATCCCCCTGGGTGGGAAGGTCCCGATCTGCATGGCGTATTTAGACAAAGACCAGTGGGACGAAGACGCGGAAAATCTGGATGACGTTTTCTTGGGAGACGCGGAGGTGTGGCGCAGGGGCGCGGAGTTAAACGCAAACCCGCGAGGGGGGGGTAACCCGTATTTAAGCCCAAGCGGCATGCACACGATAGTGGATTTGTGCTTCTACGACCCGAAGGAACAAGGGTCGCTTGAGAGGTGGGAGGACGGGTTGGTGCTGCTCGGCGAAGCCGCTACGCCCGAAAAAGTTAGAGAAGAAATTGAATCGTGTGACGGCGTTTTAGCGCACGGGTTAGTAACGACCGCCAACTTAGCGTACGTCTCGGAAAAAGGCGCGGAGGGGACGCTGGTGGTGCGGAAGATCGAGGCGAAGTAGTGGTGTGTGCATGTGTATCGTCATCAGTTTATGCATGATATTAAGTATTAGCACTCAGTATTCGTCCCTCATCTGCGGCAAGAAAATTCCTTACTCAGCAGTCCCGTCAATCGTCAGCGCCTGCCAGTCAGCTCGGATTGAGAAATTGACGCAAATCTGTCTCGCGTTATCGGAAGCCTCGACCACAACGACGCGCACACGACCCCTCAACATGTCCTCCGACGTCACGCATACCGCCACGACTGCCGCGCTCGGTGGCATGGCGATCACCACAACTCCCGCGAGCCTTGCCGACCGCTGGGAGCCGTGCGATGCGCGACGCGGTGGCGGCGACGGGGCTTGCGTTTGATGAGCTTGATGAGAATGAAGCCGTGGACCTCGGATGTTTAAGCGCGGTGCAGCGCCTGCACCGGGGAGGTCACCTGTCGCGTCAAGAATACCTTTGTCAGCGGCGATGGGTGGAAATCTCGAAGAGTTGAAGGCGTTGCCGGCGGACGGCTGCCCGTGGGAAGAGTGGACGTGTACGAACGCGGCAGAGGGCGGCCACCTCGAGATGTTGCAGTGAGCGCGCGCGAACGGATGCCCGTGGAACGCACAGACGTGCTACTGGGCGGCGCGGACCGGGCACCTCGAAATGCTGCAGTGGGCGCGCGCAAACGACTGCCCGTGGGACAAGTGGACGTGCGAGGGGGCGGCGAGGGGCGGGTACCTCGATGTGCTGCAGTTGGCGCGCGCAAACGACTGCCCGTGGGACAAGTGGACGTGCGAGGGGGCGGCGAGGGGCGGGTACCTCGATGTGCTGCAGTGGGCGCGCGCGAACGGATGCCCGTGGAATGCACAGACGTGCTACTCCGCGGCGGAGGGCGGGCACCTCAAGGTGCTGCAGTGGGCGCGCGCGAACGGCTGTCCGTGGGACTCGGACACGGGTTACGCTGCGACGGAGAACGGGCACCTCGAGGTGCTGCAGTGGGCGCGCACGAACGGCTGCCCGTGGGACAATCAGACGTGCTCAGCCGCGGCAGGTGGCGGGCATCTTAAGATGCTGCAGTGGGCGCGCGCGAACGGATGCCCGTGGGACAAGTACACATGCGCAATGGCGGCGAAGGCCGGGCCCCACCCGCGGGACGAAGACACGTGTAGGCGGGAACCTCGAGGTGCTGCAGTGGGCTCGCGCGAACGGATGCCCGTGGAACGCACAGACGTGCTACTGTGCGGCGGAGGGTGGGCACTTCGAGACTCTGAACTGGGCGCGCGGGAACGGATGCCCAGAGTGATGGAATTAGAACTACACAACTTCTCGACAACGACCATAGACTAACTACTCCTAACCACCAAGTCACCCTCCAAGCACCCTATCCGCGTGTTGTTCGAACGACTGCGTTTCCGTGAGCGCTTTGGCGAAATTTCTATCCCCCGCGCCGAACACGTCGACGAAGGATTCCTGATTGTAACAGGAAAAGTGTCAGTCCTGTATGGGCAAACAGTCGGAGGGAGTTGGAGTTGGGAAATACTCACCTTCATCAGCACGGTTATTTTTTCGTACCCGGTAACGTCCGTGATGCTGTGCGGCCGCAACGCGTTGTCGCCAACCAGCGCGGTGAGGTACTCTCGCCACGTGTCCAGGAAAATACTCGCCGCTCTGCGCGCGTCTCGCGCCGCGGATCGCGCGTTTGTTTTGGAATGCGAAAGGTCACCGAAAAGACGCGTGTTTTTGGAATCCGAGAAGGTATTGGTTGTATGGGTAGTACTATGGGTAGTATCGCGGGGAGTACCGCGGGTAGTACGATGGGGAGTATCGCCGTTACTCGGTTCCGTGGTATCGCCGTCACTCGCTTCTCCAAGTGACGCTTCGTGTTCGCCAATCCCTTTGTTGTCTTCACCGATCAAACCGTCACCTTCACCGATCAAACCGTCATCTGCACAGTCACAGTCACCGCCGTCGCCTTGAATGGACAACCCCCACGGGAACGGCACGTGCAGGGTTTCCGCTTTCCGCGACGCGTCGCGACACGCGTCGTAGGATCGGCGCAGCGATTTCACGAGCTCGGGTTTCCCCGGAAGCGACGGCAAGGACCCTGCGATTGTAAAAAAGAAATGTCAGTCTCGTATATCGCGCATTGTGGACAAACAGTCAGGGAAGAGGTAAGACGTCCCTTCGCAGGACGAGTAATGGCAATCAGTCGTCTCTTAGCGTGGTGATTGGGAAATACTGTACGTACCTTCTTTTTTTTTAACGCAAACCTTGCAATCGTCTTTGTACGCGTTGAGTCGCACGACTCCGGGAAGCGACGTCGCGGTTCGCGTTTCGTGCGTTTTGCGCCGCACCCCCACGACGTACGGCACCGGCGCGTCCAGGAAGTCGAACATCGTGTCGGGCAACACCGGCAACACCAACGAGCTCCACTTTAGCGGCCGTAACATGCTTTGCGAAAGCGCGACCACGATTGCGCTGTTTGATGAATAAAAATAAAGTGTCAGTCGGTCGTGACGTGTGTTACGTAAACAGGGAAGGGCAGACGTCAGGACGAGTACGGGAAAACAGTCAGTCTAAAATTTGGGTAACTGGAAAGGCCGTACCTGAGCACGCCAAGGTTCGGGTGAAAAACAAGCACTCGTCGTTCCAGCAAACACCCGGTGACCGCGGTGAGTAGCGTTTCCAGGGACAAAACGCGACAAAGCACGGACACGACCGCGGTATCGAGGTTGGCGAGCGCGGCTTTTGTGGGGGCATTCGCGTTATTTGCGTTTCCATGCCCCGCCAAGCCGGGGTCGAGCCTGGGAAGGAAACTTTCGTAAACGTCGTGACCTCGCGACGTTTCGTGGAACTCGCCCGGGAAGGTCATCGGGGAACAGACGTTTGTTTTGAAAACGGGCGCGCGTTGCACGGTTTCCGTGCCGGCGCCGAACGCGCCGCCGAGTTTGTGACTTCGCGAGTTCGTGTCGAAACGCGCGTACTGCGTCAGGACGTGGTACGCATCGGAATCCTGCATAGGGTCGTCTGAATCCACCGGCGAGTCGTTGTTTCCAGGCTCGAGCGAAGTCCCGTCGTCCACGATGGCGACGTCCCCGTTTGGCGTTTTTGGAGGGGTTTCCAACTCTCCAGAGTTGACGTCGCCGCCCCAACCGTCACCCTCGCCCTCGCCCACCATCTCGCTCGCGACTTCGCGTAACCGCTGCAACCGCTCCATGGATACGATCGCGCGTAACACCTCGAAGTGCCACTCAAAAACCGGCGAGGTGCTTAGAAACACGTAACACCGGTCCGCGGTGACTAAATACCGCTCCCGGGTCGGTTTGCGAGTGAGTTTCGGGGGGGCGTCGGGGTCGGTAGTGGAAAATTGCTTCGTCGGTGGGAGACCGAGCGCCGCGTCGGTACCGTCGACGGTTGTCCCGAGAACGTGTTTCTCCAACGTTTCCCACTCAAGCTTCGCCCGTGCCTCCTGAAACTTCCTCGCCACCGCGCAAATAAAAGGCTCCCGCCGCACCAGCTCCTCGGCGTAGACGCATATGCCCCAAACCACCCGAGGGGCTTTGTTTTTTGGTTTCGTTTTGGGCGTTTCGGAAAATTCGCCAAAAGTGTTTTCAGACGCATCCGCCTCGTCGTCGCCGTCCTCGTCCCCGCCTCCGACGGAAAAGATAAACGACCGGTCGTTATCGTCCACCCCCCCTCCAGGCACACCGGGTGTGCGTTTCGTACTGCAATTAATGTCGTGCAGCGCGGATAAGGAGTTGGTCCGTTCTAAAAGTTTCGTCAAAACGCCGTCGGGGAAACAAAAATCCGCGACGTTTGGCAACGCGATTGGCGGTTTCTTCCGCGTTTGGTGTTTCCGGGTAGGGGTATTCAAGGTGCTGGCGGTAGTGGTAGTACTGCCTTCCCCGTTAGTCGCGGTCCTCGGTTCGATTCCGCCCGACCCTCCCGTGGTGGAACTCTCGATTCCGTCCTGATTCATACTCCTGGGTGGATACTCATACAGCACTTCAGGCGGGTGCGCCACTCCGCTCGCCCCGCGGTGCGGCTTCCGCGCCAAACCGCGCTTCGGGCCTGATTGTAAAAAGAAAGTGTCAGTCTCTCGTAACGTGTATGAGTAAACAGTCAAGGTAATGGGCAGAGGTAACCGTCTCTTCTGGTACACGTATGGGCAATCAGTCGTCTCTTAATGTGGTGAGTGGGAAAGCCCCGCACCGAACGCGACGAAGTCGCTGCCGTTTTGGTTCGCGCTCCTCGCGGCGAGTTCGGAAGACGCGCTCGCGGTGACGTCGGCGTCGCGCGGTAAGCCGCAGATGTAGAACTTCTCGAACGGCGACTGCTTGGTGGTTGGTTCGATTCCCGGCGGTAACTGCTCCGTTTCGGTATCTTCTTTTTCGTCGCTCTCTGTTTGGGCGTAGAAGGAATCGTCGCTTTCGCCGTCGTCCAGCGGGCTCTGCGCCGCTGCGCAAACACTTTTGTCGTTTTCGCCAAGCGTCCCTTTTTTGTTTCGCAAAAGCCACCGTCGCTTGGCGTTCGTGAACACCTCGGGGTTGAACCAGGTGGGTCCCGTTTGGTCGTTTCGGGAGGGTTTCGAAGCTTCTTTGTTAACCTGCGTTTGCTTACCAACGATTCGTCGGCCTTCCGGGTCCGTCGGCCGTTCCGGAGTGCCGAACAACGTGGTGGACCAGCCGTGGTGGGCATCACGATGAGATTCCGCGGACATCTTTCGGCCCAATCTCGATATCAACAAACAGATCGAAACACGAAGACACCGCGTTCCTTCGTAACCCTAAACCCTGAACCCTAAACCGGTGCTTACCACCACCACCACCACCGCAGACTCACCCGACTCGCCCGCCCTATTGACGCGCGCCGCGCGCGTCACTCGTTGTGGGTGTGCCCGCTTTTTGGGCACTCATTTATTATCCTTTCGATATTTTATTTTCGAGAGCAACGAATTGTCGAAACACACGACGGCAACGCCCCATCCGGGCGTCACTCCGGTCCGCGTGCCCCGCCTGCTGCGGTGGAGTGCGCGCCATGGCGACCGCCACGGAGCGTTGGCTGTCGCGTGAGCTACGGGCGAGCCGCAAGGTCGTGAAAAGAGTGGGCGGCACCGCGCTTTTGCCCTTGGGGATCTTGACGAGTCTTTTTTCCAAATTGGTTTTCGAAATGCGCACCCCGGTCGACCGGGGCGAGGGCGGCGATTCGGTGGACGACCGCGAGTTCGCGAAACCTTTGTTCATGACCTTGGTGTCCTTCGTCGCCATGACGCTGTGCTTGGTTCCCAACGTGTGGCAGTCGGTGCGACGCACCACACGAGTGAAGAGTCGCCCGCACACACGGAACGACGCATCGGCCACCGCCGATCGCAATCGTCGGAGAGTTTCGGGTACCGCTCGCGAAGACGACCGCGACCGCGATCTGCAATCGCCGCTTCTCGAGCACACCGATTTGAGTTCGAACGGCGGTGGCGTTGGCACCGACCACGACGCTGTCGGGTCACCGGATATCCGGGCACGTCGTGTGTTGCCCAACGACGATACCGGCGAGGGACGCGAAAACGAAGCGAACGGTACATCCAGTTCGACGCAACGTACAATTCACACTCGACACAAAACAAGCCTGTGGAGTTTAACCCTGAACCTAACCTCACTCGCGGTGACGGACGCGGTGTCCCTGCTGTTCACATCTCATGCGATTTTGAGGCTGCCGCTTTCGTCGTTTTTAACGTTAAGGCACTTCCAACTAGTCTTCGCCGCGAGTCTCGCGTTTTGCGTAAAAGCGAAACTAAACGCCCTACACAAACTCGGGGTTTCGCTTTCGCTTTCAGGCGCCGCGCTGGTTGTTTTGTCGACGTTGATTTTTGAAACCAGCGAAAGTGGCAGAGCGAGGGTCATGGCGGGGTTCGCGTGTTTGGCCGTGTCGCAGCTCGCACAAGCGATAAACGTGACGTTTGAGGGACACGTTAAAGCAGCGCCTGAGACGGGAGGAGACGTGGTGAGCGCGAGGCGAGGCGCTCTTTCTGCTGCTCGACGAACACCCAAGCCGGTAAGCGCGATGACGATGCTCGGTCTGGAAGGTTTGATTGGCGTCGTGTTTTTATCAGGAGCGGTCCTTCCTTCAGCACAGGCGGTTTGGAACGCGCGTGAGACGGGGGCGTTTGGAGGTTCCGGTAGTACTGCGGGTGCAGGTAAAACAAGCGGCCTACACCGTTTCGCGTCGTCCGTGGGCGAGGATTCGTTCGATACGGCGAGTCAAATCTTGGTCAACAAAAACCTACAAGCCCTGTTAGTGTGTTACGTCAGCGGGTTGGTGCTTTACAACGTAAGTGGTGCACAAGTGGCGCACGTGATGGGCGTGCTTACGCGAACGAAACTTGAGCTCGCGCGGACGGTGTTGTGCTGGTTAGTCGCGGCGAGGGTGACCTGCGGCGGCGGCGGCGGCGGCGACCATTGTTTCCCGAACGAAGCCATTCCGTGTTCCCTGGTGTTGATGAGGCTCGCCGGGTTCGTGATGGGTACGCTTGGTACTTTGTTGTTCGGCCGCGGGGACGCGGCGGAGCGGCAGCGCGTTTTCGAGCGCGACGTTCGGGACAAAAGGTCGTTCCAAAGGCGACGGGGAGTGGGACGAGTGGGGACGGCGGGGGCGACTGGGGACGGGGACGGCGGGGACGGGCACACTGGGGACGGGGGATTTCGGGACGACCTCCTTCCGAATTTCCTCGATGAATCGTTTGACGACGACGAAGAATCGGCTCGCGCGGAAAGTACCACGCGCGCCATCGGGTTCGGGTCGCCGGTCGCGACGCCGGGTGGACGGCGCGAGTTTGACACCGCGGCTAGTCTGGAAATTTTGCCCATAGGGGAATCGGAATACGAGTCGGATTTAGATATTCAGCGCGTACAGGTGACGGACAGACCAAACAACAACCCGTACGACATCGGCAGCGGTTCGCTTCGCGCGCACGCGGGTTTCTCCGTGTTCGGGGGCGGCGCCGGGAGTAGTCTTGGCGGGAGCGTCGGCGGGTCCACCCGACTTTCGTCTGGGTCTATCCGACAGCCGCCCTCGTCCCGGCCACCGCGAAGTGAAACGAGCCGAACAAACCCGGGGGGCGACCCGCCCACCCGGGTCGTCAACGGGTTCGACGAGTGAGACGTTTCGAGATTTTTTGTATCACCACCTTCACGACCTAAAACGCACCCGCTCACACGCCCGTGCTCCCGAACCCTCCCGCGCCCCTGGCGGTGTCATCCAGATCGGTAACCTCCACCACGTCCGGAGTGAGAATCACTTCCAAAATGAGCTGCGCGACTCGGTCGCCGTGTTTCACCTTGCGATGGGTGAAAGAAAGTGTCAGGTCAGTCTCGTGTTGGGCGATGTATGGGCAAACAGTCTGGTGTGCCAGGAAAGCCCCGTACCTCGAAGTCGGCGTCGCCGTGGTTGAACAGAATAACCCCCACGTTGCCGCGGTAGTCGTAATCAACAACCCCCGCCCCGACGTCGATGAAGTGTTTCCAGGCCAAACCCGACCGCGGCGCGACTCTGGCGTAGGTGCCTTTGGGGATGGCGATGGATAGGTCGGTCTTCACCAGGCCTTTGCCTCGCGCGGGGATCACTGTTGGGACGGGGAGGGTTTGGGGATGGAAAGGTCAGAACGCAGATCGAGCTGTCGCGATTGGTTTTTGAAAGGTTTGAGGGATCGCGTGGTCGGTGATGCGTGTGCACTCCCCAAAAACACGGCCGACACACAGCATGACCTATGATGAACATGCCGAAAACAACAACGCACCGCACTCGTACGCCGACGCGAGGTCGTACCCGGCCGCGCCTTGGCTGCCGCGCACGGGGAGCACCGCGTTCTCCGAGATCTTCTTGACGCGAAGGAAATCTTCCACCCTCGCCATCTTGGCAGGGGGTTGCTCGGAGTCAGCGCCGACGGACATGTTTCCAAAAGCTTTCGAGGAGGAGCGAGTTCGTGTGATGAAGGTTCTGGGGGGAAGAACGCGTAACGTGACTCGACCGAGCATGCAGTAGTGTGGTGTTTGGCGAGTCGTGGTCGTGGTTTTGAATGATGTTGTTTTTCGAGGTGTTTGAAATTTGGCCACGGTTTTGCCTCGCTCTCGTCGTCCGTCGTGTGCCGTCGCAGTCGCGTCTGCGCCGTCTCGGGGACGCGAGCTCGGTCAAAATGGCGGCGCTGTCCTCACGAGTCAAAGGACTCAAGGTGCGTTGAAAGGCTAAAAGGATTGTTTGACACGAGTTGTGTGACCTGTCGGGACCAGGTCCCGGGAGGGGTCGATTTCTCTCGGAAGGCACCCGCCGCCCTTGGTTTTCGCGTATTCTCATCTGACCCGCACATCCCACCGTACCCAAACCCGACCCACCCCACACCAGTTCATGCAGCGCGCGCAGGAGAAGGAAACGATGGCGAAGGCCACCGCGGTGGCCGGTAAAGCTGCGGCGACGAAGAAAGCGGCGGAGCAGTGGACGCGTGGTGACGATGAGACAACGACAACAAACACAAATTTTGAGAACGAGGCTGACAAAAAAGAAGGAAAAGAAAAAGAGCTCACGGTGACGTACGCCCCTCGCAGCCACTTCATCGCCCGAGGGACTCCCGCTCGCGTTTCCTTCGGAGGGCACAACAAACACACGGAGCTGATGAACGCGGAAAAGAAAGAACGGGACCGGGCCGCGAAAGCGATTGTCGCGGCGAACCGGGCGCCGGCGAGCGACGTGAGCGATTTAGAGATGGCAACGGCGATGGGGAAGAATAGCAATATAGCGAAGACGGGTAAAAACGACTTCAAGCGACCGCCGCCGTTACAAGCGGCGGGCGCGGAGCGCGATGGAAAGAAACCGAAGAAGTAACAGTGCATAGAAGAGAGACTGCGAAAAATTCGGTTCAAACGACATCTCCAGAAATCGTTCCTCGAAACTCATCTCCCAAAAAAAATCACTCGAAACTCATCTCCAAGCTCTCCTCCCCGAAATCCACGCTCCCCTCGACTTCCGTGCCGAAGTACCGGTCTCCGAACTCGCCGACTCCAGGCACCACCCTGTTGCCCTCATTCAACCCGGCGTCCACTTCGCTCGTGATTATTTTCATGGCCGGGTACTTACTGGCCAGGGTGTGGATGCCTTGGCTCGCCGCGATCACGGTGACGAACAGAACGCGGTCCTCCCGGACGCCCAGGGTTAGTAAGCGGTCAATCGCGGCCATGGACGACACACCGGTGGCGAGAATGGGGTCTAACAGCAACACATACCGGTCCGTGATGTCGCCGGGCATCTTTTCGTAAATCACGCGAGGGACGCCACTTCCCGTGGGGGAGGTAGCGCCGGATTCCGTAGGTTTAGGGTCTAATGACTTGTGAAATGAGTCGCCGTCGTCGTCGGAGTTTCCGGTTTTTATTCCCAAAGGAGAAGCAGATGAGTTAACTCCTTGTTCTTGAGTTGACTTACCCATGACGTTCGCTTCCTTGGTTTCCTTGAAAAGCGCCTCCCCCGACCCAGACCCGCCTTGGCTTTTGCGTAGGTTATGAACCGGCGTGCCCACGCCGCTTAACGGCACGCCGTCCGCGTCGCGGCGCTCAATCAAAAGCTTACCGATTTTGATCCCCTTGCAACACGCGCGCAGCGCGTTTTCCATCGCCTCGCCGCTGCGATGGGTAAAACAAAGTGTCAGTCGTGTGCTGGGCGATGTATATCGCGATGGCCTGGTCAACAGTCACCAGCGTTAGAGGTAAAACAGTGTACGTACGGCCAATCGGTCAAACAGTGTCCGGCCGGATTTGGGAAAGCCGAAAGACGCGGCGCACCTTCGAATAATACTCACGCCGCAGATTTTTTTCGAAAAGCTCACGCCGTCGTACGCGTCGCCGTTGGGGGTTCGGACGATTTCGTTTTTAAAAGGCAAGTGACCTGGCACGATTAACGCCGAAAGTGTCAGTCGGTCGTGATGTGTATATCTGGGATTGGTATGAGTAAACAGTCAGGGTAACAGTCCTCCGGGAATGCGCCCTTCTGGTCGTAAGACGTCCCTTCGCAGGACGAGTATGGGCAATCGCGAAGGCGGAATGTGTTGGGTGGGAAAGGCCCTTACCTAGCGCGTGTTCGACCACCAAACGAATCAACCGGTCGGAGTAAAACACGAAGTCGCTCCTGTTACACTTTCGAGACCGGATTATGGTGTGCATGCCCCGGATTTGAAAGTTCGGCGGTAACACTATTAGGTTGGGGTATATTCGCCGCAAATCGTTCTGGCCCAGTTTCGTCCTGATGTGCTGCACGATCAAATCAATCGCCACGCTGTTCTCGCCTTGCGCCCACGGGATTATGACGTCGGCGTATTTCTTGGACGGCGACACGAACGTGTCGAACATGGGTTTCACGAACGTGGTGTACTGAGTGATGACGCCGTCCACGGACCTGCCTCGGTCCACGGTGTCCCTCTTCAGTCTTCGTGCTAATCGTAGGTCGTCGTCCGTATCCACGAAGATCTTCATGTGACACAAATCCCGCACTTCTGGTATCGCGAGCACCAAAATGCCCTCGATGATGATCACGTCCGCGGGCTCCACCGCGATTGTTTCTGGAGACGAGTAAAACAAAGTGTCAGGCTTGAGTCGGCGAGTGTGAGTGTGTCGTATTGGGCGTGTATTGGACGTGTATTGGACGATGTGTGGACTACAGTCGTGGCAATCGGTATGAGTATTGGACGATGTATGGACAACAGTCACCGTAATCGGTCTGAACACTCACAGGCGCGTTAGAGGTAAAACAGTGCGTTTGTGCTGTACGTAGTATCTCCTTTTAATGACCGCGGCGGACGTCAAAGCGGAGCGGCGGAAACGTTGTGCCGCCTGATTTGGGAAACGCACGACGCGTACCTTCCACCCGCGCGTGCGTCACAAAATCGTAAACAGGAACCTTAACCGGGTTCCGCAGGAGTAGTTGCTTCAGAGTGGACACCAAGCTGTGTACGTCAATCGCGTCGGGGTGGTCGAAGTTGTACCGCTCCACGTTGTCGTGCTCGTGTTGCGTTAGCCCGCGGTAAAACGAATCCTGCGCGATCAGCACGACTCTTTTTTCTTGTAAGTTGTGCATGATGAGATCGCACACCGTGGTCTTACCACTCGCCGTGCCGCCCGCGACGCCGATTAAAAACGGTTCCTTCCCGCCTCCGCACCGCTCGACTCTTTCGTCCACTGAAGACGCGTATTGCAAGCCCGCGGACAGGTCACCGGAATCCACCCTTCTTCCTTTGCCCACCGAACAATTCCGAGCGAGCATCTGCGCGAAGTACGTTTCTCGATCCGCGTTGGGGCTGCCGAGGGGCGTGGTCTTTTGCGTCGGCGACCGCGGCGGGCTTCCGATTTCGCGGCCGCCCATCCCCATCCCCGATCCCTTCGTCGGGGACATGGACACGGACGTGAACCGCCCGGGCGAGGTCATCAGAGGGGGGGGGTGGGGAAGGTGCCTGATGAAGTGCCGCGGGTCTTGAAAAAACGCACTGACACTGAATAAACTGGCTGAGCAGCACGCGTAATCAATCAATCAAATCACGCTGCGTTCACCAACCCTGTGGCGCGTCACTCCACTCCGCGCGGTCGTGCGTCGTTCGCGGCCTGCCTTCACGGTGCATCAGTGGGTGGTGTGGTGGATAGTACGTCGTCTCGCCGCGTCACAAACAGCGCTCGTGACCGAAAAAGCGTCGACTCGTGAAGCGAACGCGACGACCCCGAAACTTCGGGGGGAAGCTCCGATCGGGTTGGCTTAAAAAGTTAAAATGACCGCCCTGGGCCTTTGCGCTATGGCCGCGGCTGTCAGGCCACACACGCCGCCCTTCTCAAAACACACTTCGCGTTCGCGAACTCCGGCGGCGGTTACGTTCCACACAAAACCCAGCAAGCGTCAAGTGACCGTCGTCACGAACGCCGGGTACGACGACGTGGGAAATCCAATCGGGCGGGATTTGGCGTTCGGGCGAGGCTCTGTTGGTGAAAAAGGTGATTCCGATCAAGCCGCCGATTCGGGCGCTTACTTGTTTTGGGGTAAGGTAAAAGCCGCGTTTGCGATTTTCTTTCCTGTTTCGGAGGAAGAGACCGCGAGGCTTGAAGCGAAGAAACGGCTACGCATGATTCTCGTCGCGGACCGGTGTTCTTTATCAGGAGGCGCCATGAGTTTGATGAAGGAAAAGGTGTTGGCGGCGGTGAGCGAGTTTCTGGACGTCGATCAGGACAAACCGATCGAAGTCGCCACGAAACAAGACCCAACACGCGAGTCCTTAACAACCACGTACTGCGTGTCCATTCCCGTGAAAGGCGTCAAGCCCGAGTTCGACGTGGAAAACGTGGGGGAGACTTATGGGTGGGACGAGGTAAGTATTTCCCATTTAACACATTCCGCCGACTGACTGCCCATACGAGACTGACTTTTCTTTTTACAATCTCAGGAACCGGTTGACGGCGCGCCTTACGACGACGACGCGTGGGGAACGAAGGGAAAGTGAAAAGTTTTTGGGATTGATATACAATCTACTTCTATTGAATTGAACTGAACAACTACTGGTACTACTACCGTACATCACCTCTTCATCCTCTACCTTGTCTATTTGCGGTATTGAACAACCATTGGTACCGCTACCGCACCGCACCGTTTCATCCGCGTCACCTTGTCTACTCGCGGTACCAAACAACCACTGAAACTACCCTCACGTCACCGTTTCATCCGTTTTGTGTCACCTCGTCGTCACCACCGCTCCCGCCCCGATCGTGCACCGCGCGATCGCGAGCGCAGTGTGGATTCCGGCGACGCGCGACGCAATATCCTCCAAGGGAAGACGGTATCGGTTGTGTTTCGTCGAGTGTGTTGTGTTTTCCTCTCGAGTCTCGTCAGCTCTCTCGTGCGAGTGCAGGGTGTGGAATAAACCCCTCCACGCTTCGGGATCCAGTCTTTTGCACGCACTGTCACCAAGCAAGCACTCCGCCAGCTTTGCCTCACATCTGTTACCACCACGAACGGCGTCGTCGAACCGAGCCCCGCCGTTTTGCGCGGAGATTCGAAACATATCGCGAAGCGCTTCGGCGAAGACTCCGTAAACCGCCGCGCCGCGCGTTTCTTTTTCGTAAGTTTTTCGCTCGCGATCCGCCGCGAGTCGAGCGCGTAGCCGACCGAGGCCGAACACACACGCGGGTAGCGAGTCATCATCGCCGTGTTCCATGGCACCATTCCCCGTTTCGTCGTCGTCGTGGAACGCGTTCGTTGCGTCAATAAACGATTGATGAAAAGCTCGTTCGTCAACCCCAAAGTTACCCGCCGCCGCCAGCAACGCGCGTGCAACAAATTTCTCTTCGTCGTTTACTTCTTTCAGCGCGTTGCGCGCGTCGTTTCCAATCGCAACGCTCTTTCGGTGCAAAACAAACGCACACGCCAGTTCCAACACGCCTCCGCCGGGACACACCGTCCCGGCGCCGTCGTATGGGTAAATAGTCTGATCGTGGCTCAACACGTTGCCAACTTTCCGCAGCGTCCTCGCGAACTCGTCCGCCAGGGTTTCGACGCCCACCGCGGTGCGGTCGAAAAGAAGCGCCGCGCACGTCGGGGTTGACACTGTTTGCGCATACGAACCGGGTTTTCCTGTTTGCTCATACGACCCGGGTTTGCTCGTACCATGCCCATCGCTCGTACCCTGCCCATCGCTTCGTGTGACGCACACAACTCGCCGGTGACTTGTGTGCGTCCCGGTTTTGTCCGCGAACGACCCGATCGGTCGCGAGGTGTCATCGGTTTCCCACCCCCCGAAGTCGATACCGGACTGTAGCGCAAGACAAACTTTGTGCGTTTTTCTGAAACTGGAAACCCCGCCTGCGACGTGTTCGGCACGAATCTCCGTGGCGTCGAGTACCGGCCGCGTTCCCGTGACGTCGCCGACTCGGCGAAGCGCTTTGGCACCCGCGCCTTGCACGACCAGGGCGCCGAATTCGGAAAATAATCTTCCGACTAAAAACCCGTACGATTCGCTCCACAGGCGCGCGGTGATTACCACGTCGCACCCGCCCGCGCCCGCGATGCGCTCGCAAATCGCATCAGCCTTTGCAGTGGCGTTATTCGTGGCGTTACCCATGTTACACTGTTTACCCATACAACACGAAGAGTCGTCACACAAAGTGTTGTCGTCCAGTAACAGCGCTCTGAAGGCGATTTTTTTGTTTTGTTTCTTTTTCTCCAAAAGCGCGTCGAAGAAATCCTCGTTCAGTGAGCAATTAGTCACGGTCACCGCCGCGCCGTTCACGATACACGACTTGTCCGTGTCCGGGCCTGGTGTGCTTTGCCCGACCACGGTAGCGTTTCGGTGGTCCAGAGAGAGGTACGCACCGGTCCCGGTTCGATCCTCGGCGGGTTTTTTTTTGTGTTTCCGGTGGTTTCCCATCGGGTTTTCACCCTCAATACCCTTTTTTTTGTCATCTCCTCGTTTCGCCAAAAGCGTCGCCGCCGCGGCGAGCGTCGCGTTTGTGGCGTTGCGGTGCCGGCCTCGGTCGAACCCTAAGACCAGCAGCGCGAGTTTTCGGTAATCTTCCAGACTGACGTCACTGACGTCACCACGCATGGAGTGGTTATGTTCGGCTGTGTCGGTTTCGGGGTCGCCGGTTCGAACCGACGCGAGGGCGGTTTGGAGCGCCGCGTCCAGAAAAGCCGACTCGCCCGTTTCGCCGCAGCGCGTCACGTCCCCAATCGGCGCCGACAACACGTCCGTAATGAAGTCCACCAAGTCCCTTCCACACTGCTGATAGACCGCTAAAATTTCTCGTGCCGGTAAATGCAAGTCTCGCTTCAAAACGTCAGCGGCGCCTATGAGCAAACACCCCAGCGTCAACCCCCACGTGGCGCCCGGGCCGTGTACCCGGGTATGCGACGCGACGCATTGGGACGCCACGGTTGCGCCCGGGTGCGGGTACCGCCCGGTCACCGAATCGATTTGTTTCCCTAAATCGAACAGTAGCTCGCCACGCACGTAGAGTTGGTCCCGTTTTGTGAAGGAAGCGTAGCTGAATTTGGAGCCCGAGGCGTCATCGGTAGCAAAGGTGTTATCGGTAGCAAAGGTGTTCGCGTCGTAACTGGTTGACGTTTCGTGTGTGCGATTGGACGTGCCGTCACGTGTTTCGTTTTGCCCACCCGAGTCAGGCACTCTTCGTTCCGTCCAAGCGCCGTACTCCACGTGCGCCTTGACTCGCGGGCCGAACCCCAAGCGCGTGCGCACGGAAGCACCCACGGCTTGCACCGCGGCGGACATGCCGTTTCTCGAAGCGGGCTGTATTGTGAGATTGGGAAGTGAGATTGTGGGTGTAGACATCATCCTCTCCGGTTGCCCGTGTTGAGGAGAACGCGACATCGCAACCACCCAGACGTGCCACCTGTGCCTTGACCCCCACTCGTCGCCCCCCCCTGACGTAGCACGTCGGAGGTCCGACCCCCACGCCGGCGCCGCGCGCCGCGGAGTGAGGCAATCGACTGGAGAAAAGGTATTGAGATGATTTTCTGGACGATGGGTATGACGAGAGCGAAGGTCACAATATAAAAAAACGCTCTACACACGCGTCTCACACGCGTCCGCCAATTTCACCCGGCAAACGTAGGGCAACGCCGCCGATAAGCGGCGCTCGCTCGGATGTATCACCTCCTCTAGGTAACAGCGATTCCCGTAAACCGGCGTACTGGTTGGCGTCCAGATTATAGTCGAGTCGATCGTCGAACGTCGTCCTTTTTTGAACAGGACGCTTAGACGCGCTCGGCTTGTCGAACAGCCGAAGGTTCTCCAAACGCGGGCCGACCGGCCGGCGCTTGGTGAGCGTACTCGATGAGCCCCTTAGGGTCGACCCTTTGAACCCTCGATCGACACCATCCTCGTCAACGACGTGTCCCCCTTTCATTGTTCCCTCATCAGCTCCGAACAAATCTTCCGAGTCGTCGTCCTCGCCAACGCCGCGCCGCAAAACGCAACAACCGGCGAGTAATAAAAGCACACCCAACCCTCCAACACTCGCGACTAAAAACACATACACCCCCCCCCCGACGGACTTTGAGACTCGCTTGTACACCCGCACGTAGTCCACGTAGTGGTACAAATCAGTATCGCAGTCCAGCGCGTCGGGTAACCTGATTGAGAAAAAAGAAAGTGTCAGTCTCGTATGGGCATTCAGGGAGGCGGAATGTGGTGAGTGGGAAAGGCCCTTACCCGAACGGCGAAACCGCGGTGTTGAGGATCAAAAAAAACGGCCACCGCGGAATGATGGGCACGTGGAACCTGATACCAATAAAAGAAAGTGTCAGTCTTGTATGGGCAAACAGTGCGTCAGGATTTGGGAAAGGGAATACGTACCTGGTTATTTCTGAAGTCATTTCGTCGTCCACGAAGTACTTCAAACTCTCCTTGTCCCACTCCACCGCGAAGACGTGAAACTCGCGGTGGAAGTCGAACTTCGTGCCGGCCGGGAACCCCCGCTGTTCGGACGGAAACGTGGCCAGGGAATGGCCGTCCGCGCCGCACTCGCCTTTGGGCGCGAAGTGGTATCCTGCGGTTGTTACGCGAAAAGTGGTTTAGGGTTTAGGGTTTAGGGTTAACGTCTTGTACGCGCAAACAGTGTAGTGTGCCGCCTGATTTGGGAAAGCCCCAACTTGTTTTCTTTGCAAGATGGGAACGGGAACTGTGCGTAGTGAAAGCCCCCAAACACGTACCCGACTCCACGGTGCCTGCGCGCTTGCCCGGCCCGCCGCGGCCCTTGCCCCAAGCTGTCGCGATGTCAATTTCCCCGCCAACAGGCCAGCACGCGTCTTTCGGCACTGAAAGCTCGGGCACCGGTAACATCCAGAGCGTAGGCTGGACGCCCGGGCAGTTGTGTTGGGGGAACTTGGCGCGAATCTCGACTCGGCCGTAGGTTTGCGAAAAACGGCGCCGCGTATCCTGATTGTGAACAGAAAAGTGTCAGTCTTGTATGGGCAATCAGTCGGCGGAATGTGGTTAGTGGGAAATACGTACCACCCAGCAACTCACAAACGGGTACTCCTCTGCTTTAGTTCGCTCCGCGCCTGGCACTAAAAAGAAATCGCCCCCCGGTCGTCTTCGCGTTCGTAACCCCAAAGCGCCCCCGCCAACCTTGCACTCCCCAGGGTCGTACCACTGCTGTTGCCCCCCGAACCGCTCCAAACCGGGTGCGGATTGATTCGCCCGCGCTTGCCACTTCGTCTCGTCCAGACTCGACCCGTCGAACTCGTCGTTCCAGGAGAGCTGCCAGCCGTTTAACCGGGTGTCGATTTCGGGGACGTTTTCAGTCGCACCAGGAACCACGACTGGGAAACCGCTCGTGGCTAAGTCTTGAACCGGGCCCGGGGGCGCGCGCGCGGTGAGCGAAGCGATGAGCGACGCGGAAGAATCGGATGGGTGGTCGCCTTCGTCACTTTTTGCGTCGCGCGTTTCTTTTTTACGCGCCGCGCGTTTCTTTCCCGGTTTTGTCGAGGTAACAGTTTCTTCCCGGCTCACGATTTCTGCAGAGTCCGACTCCGTGTTCGGATGCACGGGCTCGTAGTCCGCGAAAAGAACGTCGTCGTCCCCGTCTTCTCCATCCGTAAACGCAACCCCGGAGCCCTTCAGCTCGTGTTCGTGAAATTTGGACGAGCTATCGGCCGCCGCGAATGAATCCTCGTGTTGATACCGGACCAGCTCGGGAAACGTTTCGTCGAACGCTTTCGCCGTTGCTTTCGCAGCCGCGTCCAGTTCCAGGAGCGTATACATGCTTCCGGTCGAGTCGGAAGCCGTCGTGTCGTCGAACGTATCAGTGTCGAACTTATCGGTACGGCCGGGATCGTCCGAAAACAACTCCGCCTCCGTCCCGAAATCCTCCGTCCCGTCCCCTTCCCCACTTCGGTCCTCACCCAACGCCAACGCCCACTCTGTCTCGTCGTCGTACCCAGCGTCTTGAATCTCCTTCGCTTTGCGTTTCAGCTTCGTCGTGTCTATATCGTCACTCGCTCCGTCACTAGGCGCACCCAGCCCGCCCGGTGATGCCAACGCACTCCCCACGTCCCGGCGTCGTCCTGGACCCGGCACCGACGCGGCTCCGCGATTGGCGCGGACGCCGCGTGTCGTGTCCCTCACCGCGTCGTGTCGCACTCTGTGGCTTGTCTGGCCTCGGTCACCGCTGTCGTGGTGCTCCGATGAGCTCACAGACGTGGTGCAACACACCAGCAGCAGCACCAACACCAGAGTGGTGCGCGGGCCTCCGCGTCCAGACGACCCCATCGTTGTCACCGCCCGAGTGTTACACCTTACACACCTCCGATTCAACGACCCCACGCACGTTCCCACGACTGCTGTCACCAAAACACGCCTGGTTCCCGCGTTTTCGACCCTACCAAGCCTCGAACCACCGCGTCTCCGACCGCCGCGCGCCTCTGCCGCGCCCGCGTCCCGCAGCGCCAGCACCTCCACCGAGGTAACCGCGCGCTTCGCAGTGAACGTGAAGCGGAGATTGCCGCGGGCGGTTTCATCGCTTCCGAGAATTTCGCGAGTTGAAACGTAAAATCCGATCGGTCACACCGGTCATCCAAAAACCATTCATCGATGAGTTTCAAAGAGAGGCACTCGGTCAACTTCTTTTAAATTCTTCTATGCGCAAGCTCGCGTCCGCTAAAACTCGAACCCCGCGCGCCCGTTCCATCTTTTGCACCCGCACTCCCGTTCGCAGGCCACGCCTCGAACAAAAAACAGCGGCGTTTCACACGCTTAAGAAGGCTGTCCCCAACCCACACCATGAGCACCGCCCCCGTCGCCGCGGCTCCCGCGCAAGAACCCAAGGTTTCAAGGAAGAAGCTGAAGCAAAACGACGGCATCAATGGCCGTCTGCAGATTGTCATGCGGTACGTTTTTGCGGCATCACGGGTTGGAGACACGACGGTCGGGTACTCGGCCCTGTTGTGGGTGCGACGTCGCTAAACGTAAAGCATCTCGCTGACCATGTCATCACCCTCACCCTCTCCTCAAAAACCACCCAGGTCCGGCAAGTACACCCTCGGGTACAAGACCGTCCTGAAGTCCCTGCGTTCCGGAAAGAGCAAGCTGATCATCATCAGCAACAACTGCCCGCCCCTGCGCAAATCCGAAATCGAGTACTACGCCATGCTCGCCAAGACGGGCGTGCACCACTACAGCGGAAGTGCGTTTGCGTTCTCTTTTTCTCTCATTCAATAGCGCGACACGCGTAGTACGGACACACGCCTAGCTCGATGCAGACGGCGATCGAGCCAGCCAGGGACGGCGTTTCCCGGAAGGCGCGCGTGGCACGACTTTTAGGGTTTCTCGGAGAACACTGACGAAAAAAATGGAGATTGCGTCCATGCGAGATT